>Ga0224531_1000065_pt1 | contig 64578 bp, 52 predicted proteins | sample CBST100metaG_FD_179876 | JGI IMG/M metagenome (GOLD analysis project Ga0224531, IMG submission 179876) | Peat soil microbial communities from Stordalen Mire, Sweden - C.B.S.T100 | ecosystem: Environmental > Terrestrial > Soil > Wetlands > Peat | place: Sweden: Norrbotten County, Stordalen Mire...
TCACCTAACAATTGCCCGTCACTCACTCAACTGAATATGTCAGTCTCACCAATATATGCGGCTGTGCAAGCCAAGCTAACTCCGCGAACAACGCTAACCGCGCGCAGTGCGGCTAACTCCGCTCGCTCACGCAAACTGCTCCAGGAACCGCATATCTCCCGCGTAAAACTGCCCAATCTCGCTGATCCCGTACTTCATCATCGCGATGCGCTCCACGCCCAAGCCAAACGCAAAGCCGGAAATCTTCTTCGAGTCATACGCAGGCTGTTTTTCCGCAGCGAAGGCGAAGACCGCCGGGTCCACCATGCCGCATCCCAGCAGCTCAATCCAGCCCGAATCCTTGCACTTGCGGCAGCCTTTGCCGCCGCAAAAGATGCAACTGATCTGCACGTCCGCGCTCGGTTCGGTGAAGGGAAAGAACGAGGGGAAGAAGCGCGTCTTCACCGACGAGCCGAAGAGCGCCTTCATGGCGTGGTCCAGCGTTCCCTTCAAATCGCTGAAGGTGATGTTGGTGTCTACGCACAGCCCCTCAACCTGGTGAAAGATCGGCGAGTGCGTCGCGTCGGCCGCGTCGTTGCGATGCACCTTGCCGGGAATCACGATGCGCACCGGCGGCGGCTGCTGCTCCATGGTCCGCATCTGCACCGGCGAAGTGTGCGTGCGCAACAAGAGCCGGTCGCGCTGCGGACGCCGCTCCTGATTGGCAATGACCAGCGTGTCCTGCGTATCCCGCGCCGGATGCCCAGGAGGAAAGTTCATGCTCTCGAAGTTGTAGAAGTCAGTCTCGACCTCCGGCCCCACGCCCACCGAGTAACCCAGCGCCGCAAAAACGCTGGTAATCTCATTCAGCGTCCTGGTGATCGGATGCTCGGCCCCGATCAGCCGCCGTGTGCCGGGCAGCGTGATGTCGATGGCCTCAGCCGCCAGCGCCGCATCGCTCGGCCCCGCGCCCAGCGCCGAGTCCAGCAGGCCCTCCACCACCGCCTTGAGCGCGTTGAAGCGCATACCCAGCGCCTTCTTGGCCTCTTTGGGAGCGGATTTCAGCCACAGCCCGGAAACCTCGTTGAGCCGCCCCTGCTTGCGCCCCAGCCACTCCAGGCGAAAGGTTTCAACCGCCGCCTCGCCGTCGAGAGCGGCGGCAGTCTCGCGCGCTTGCCGCTCCAGCGCCGCAAAAGCCTCGTCCAGCGCAGCCTCATCAAATGCCGTCAGTTTGGGAATTTCATTGTTCATAGCGTAAAGACAAGGATAAACTACCGTGCTACTGCTTCAAATAATACGGCGCGGCGCCGAGGACTTGTATCCCCGGCGCCGCGTTTTTTCGTTGTCAAGATATTCTGAAAATTTCTCGACTGATTGTTAGAAATCCACGATGGTGCCATCGTAGCAGTGCTGGAAGATGCGCTTGACCTCCTCAAAGGTCGGCTTGCGCGGGTTGGTTCCCGTGCAAGGATCGTTGAGCGCATTTTGCGTGAGCGTATCCAGCTTCTCGGCCCAGATCTTCGCGTCGATGCCGTATTCCTTGTAACTCTTTTCGATGCCGACGCTCTGGCTCAGGTCGCGCACGGCCAGGGCAAAATCCTCTGCCGTCTTTTTCCCGATGATCTCGGCCAATTGTTCATACTTCTTGGTGCTCTTGCTGTTAAACCGGATCACGTTGGGCATGAGGATCGCATTCGAGCGGCCGTGGGGAACGCCAAACATTCCGCCCACCTGATGCGACATGGAGTGAATGATGCCCAGGATCGCGTTCGAGAAGGCGATGCCGGCCATGCAGGAGGCATCGTGCATCGTCTGACGCGCCTCGACATTCTTGCCATCGGCATAAGCCTTGGGCAGATTGGCAAAGATGAGACGAACCGAGTCCTTGGCCAACGCATCGCTATAAACACTGGCCAGGGTTGCAACATACGCTTCGCAGTCGTGGGAAAGCGCGTCGATTCCGGTGTTCGCCGTAACATTGGCGGGCATGCCTACGGCTAATTCGCCATCGACAATCGCTATATCCGGGCAAATTTCATAACTGACGATGGGATACTTGGTCCCCTTTTCGCGGTCGGTAATCACCGAGCAGCAGGTTACTTCAGTCCCCGTGCCGCTGGTGGAGGGAATCGCAATAAAGTGCGCCTTCTTGCGCAGCGGCTTGATGGAGAATGGCTTGCAGATGTCTTCAAAGGTCGACTCCGGGTGCTCATACAAAACCCACATTGCCTTGGCCGCATCGATCGCCGAACAGCCGCCCAGCCCCACAATCAGATCCGGCTTTTCGCGATTGAATACCCTGACTCCCTTGATGACTGTGTCGACCGAGGGGTCGGCTTCCACGCCGTCAAAGACAACCGATTCGATTTTCGCCTCTTTCAAGAGCGCAATCGTCTTATCGATAAATCCAAGCCTTCTCATGGAACCGGCGCCGGTAACAATGACCGCTTTGGTTCCCTTGACGGACTTCAAATTGTCGATGCAGCCTAAACCGTGATAGATCGTACGCGGAACGATAAACGAAGACATATGCTTTCCTCTCATTCTTGTGGAAGTGGTGATACTGAGGCAGCTGTCTCAGGTTTGTTGTGGACTGGGCGGCCTACCGTTTGCCTGGCGTGCGGCCCATTCGATATTTTTATATCGATAACCATATACTCAATGTAGGCCAGGGCTGGCGCAGAAACCGTGATAGCGGTCACAGCCCCTGGAAGGATTGAATCTCGGTCCCAAGTATTTGATTTAGGAATACTTATCTTTAATCACCTAGTCATGGAGCCAAGATTATTTTGAGGGGCGCGTTTCGTCCTGGTTAAGACGACAGGGATACCTTCGCAGCAATCCTGACAGCTTTACAGGGATCGGCAAAAATGAACTTCTGTTCGGCATTCAAATTTATTTGACAGAGCTAGAACATTTCGTCTATACATTTTTACTATCGTTTAGTTTCGTTCCACTGCTCGCGCAAGATTCCGCCACCGTCGCAATCTGGCCTCTGGGATCGTCTCGCCAGGACTGTGCTTTATCAAAAAAGTGATGCGCACTTCCAGAATGGCTGGCACGCATCCTCACGGCTTTCAAGATGGAAGGGAATCCAATGTCCAATTCTCGCGGAAGATTCATTGCGCGGCTCATTCTCGGCTTGCTCCTCTGCGCCGGCCTCGCCTTTCTGGGATACGAGGCGCACCCGCTGCTCAACCGCTTCCATGCGCTCCACGCCCAACGGCCGAATATCGCGCCCCGATTCCCGGTTTTCACAGTGCGCGCCAGCACCAATATCGACGACAGCCTGGGTTCCGATGCGCCCGGCTCGACCTTGATCGACAACAACGGCGCATTCCACTTCTTCGCCACTCTGAGCCAGTACGACAACGCCGACAAGAGCGATGCGTTCGTCAAAACTTATACGAATACCGACATAGGTGAAATGAATCGCCACCCCAAAGGCAATGTCATCGTCACCGACGACACCTTTATCAAGACTCCCGGAGCCCTGTGTTACAAAATCGACAAGCGGGCCGTCAATCCCATCGAAACGCCCTTCGAGGATGACCGTTGCGATGTGATTGGAACCTGGATCGACCATGACACCGGCACATGGTACGGCGTCGTCCACGACGAATACTTCTTCAACCCCTGGTCGGAAAAGGATAAAGGAAACGTCCTGAGCGGGGTTCATTTTGACCGGCTGATGTACGCGACTTCAACCAATCATGGCGTTAGTTGGCAGTTACAGGACGAGATCCTCACCTCGCCCTTGGGAGACCATGCGACCACCACCGCCTTTCCCGGCAAAACATGGTACTTCGGCGATGGAGATCCGCGGCTGTTTGTCGATTACTCAACGGGGTATTTCTACGTTTATTACTACAGCCGCATCTTTCTGAAGAGCGGCGCGCGCGTGGCGAGTTACACGAATGTCGCCCGCGCCCCTATCAGTGGAAAGATGGCCAAGGGGACTTGGAATAAGTGGTACGGAGGCGGCTGGACGCAGCCGGGAATCGGCGGTCTGGAAGCTCCCGTAGACTCCGATCTGGCCATGACTTATACACCGGCGAACGACACGGTAACTTTCAGCGGAACCGGCGCCGACGGCGCGCCTCTCCTTGTCAAGAGCTATCTGGTTCCCGCCAGCGGCCGTTGGGAGTTTTCCGATCCCACCACTAAAACCGCGTACTACATCGACTTGAAGAGGCCGCGCAAGGGCTGGCTGGGCAAGCTGGCGCGCCAACTTGGATTCTCAACGCCGTCCATCGTCAATGCCGTCACGGGCGCCACCGTGCGTTCTGTAAGCTATGTAGACGCCTCCATCGGGCAGCAAGTCATTGTGCAAATCATCAACGATGCTCCCAAGGTAACTTTCGTGGATCAGAAGACCGGGGCCACCCTTGTGCAAACCCCGGATGCCAATATGCTCTCTTATAGGGTCCAGGGGACAAATGGACTTTATGGGGCGACGCGGCCCAATGGCGCCGTGGTAACATTCAACACCTATCTCAACCAGTATCTCAGCGTGAGCGATGTCTCTAACTTGTCCATCGGCCCCGGCAATGACGGCACGGGAGTCCACTCTGTCCTCTATGTATGGGCGAACACCGACCTGGGCGATCAGAACGGATGGAAGCTGATTGGCGCGCTGCCTGCGAACGTCGATTACGGCTACTATAACTGGATCATGGATTCGGGCAGCCTGACCAGCAGCCTGGTGACAGGCAGTTCCTTCCGCCGCTATGACCTGGATGTGGAGAAATTCTGGGATTTCAGCTTTCCCTCCTCCACCAGCGGCCTGACTTATTTCGGTACGCCTGTGCCGCTGTTCGACAGCAAAGGAGTCCCACTTTCCTCCCGCGCGAGTTACACCATTTCGCAAGCCAAGGCACCCGCCGCCGGGCAGAAACCCAGCGCCCGCGTCGAGTTAGCCGGACCGGCAAGCAAGTGGAAGATTCAGTCCATTCCGGACCCCTTCAACCCCTCCATGCCGAGCGGCTTCTATCGCATCGTCGATGCCGCCTCAGGCGCTCCGCTGCACGTCCTCTCTTCAGCTTCGGGCGGCACTGACGCGGCCTCCTTGCGCGCGGTGTCAGCGAAAGTCGGGGTCCAGGGCTATGCGAAGGGAAACGGCAACCCGGCGGCCCTGGGCAACAACAAAACTCCGGGCGGCAGCGACGAATGGTTTTTCGAGCCGGTCGCCAATACCGTTCCCGCCACCTTGACCACACACGGAGCGCAGCCCGCCTCGGCCAACGCGACCGCGCTCAACACAGCGAACAAGGTGTATAAGATCGTGAATCGAAATAGCGGGCTGGCGCTCGACTTTTCCAGTGGAGCGATTCAGCTCAGCCCCGACCACTTCGGGGCCGATCCGAAAAATGGCAACCCGGCTTATCGCACCAATCTGGCAGTCACCATCACGCCGGCAAATTAAGCGAAGAGTGCGGAGCGGAGAGCATCCCGCTTCGCCTAAAGCTATTTCAGAAATTGTGTAGACCGGAATTCTTTCGGTATCCCACCATTCCGCAGAAAAACGCGGAATGGATGGGACACTAAAGTTGATAGCAAAAGCTAAAATGCGCACACGCAAAACGGCCCGGAGCATCGCCCCGGGCCGTTCAGATCAAAAATCGTTTGTTATGCGTTGAGCTTCTTGATCATCTTCTCTGACACCAACGCCGTCTTGGCCTGCTCCACCAGCCGGGTAAAGCCTGGCGCGTCCTTCACGGCGATTTCGGCCAGAATCTTGCGATCCAGCTCGATGCCGGCCTTCTTCAAGCCGTTAATCAACTGCGAGTAGCTGAAGTTGTTCAGCTTGGCCGCGGCCGAGATGCGCACGATCCACAACGAGCGGAACTGGCGCTTCTTCTGCTTGCGGCCGGTATAGGCAAACTTCAGGCCGCGCTCGACGGCCTCCTGCGCAGCCTGATAGAGCTTGGACTTCGTGAGGAAGTACCCACTGGCCCTATCAAGTATCTTTTTGCGGCGGTCATTCCGCTTGGTACTGCGTTTTACGCGGGGCATATCGAATTCTCCATTTTGCGTTCTGTGATGCGGCTGGAGGCTGGAGGCCCAAGCCCCTTGCGGGCCGGGCGGTAAACCTCTTCACTCGCTCATTCAACCCTTGATTTCTCGGCTGGCCCGGACTCTAAATTCTCCGGTCAACCGGGGGCCCTTGCAACGCGTTTGCCAAGGCCCTGAAGCGCTGATTCCGCCTTGTGGAATCAGCTCAGCAATCAAAGGTAAGGAATCATGCGCGCTACCTTCTTGAAATCGCCATCGGAAACCAGCACGGATTTTCCGAGCTTGCGCTTCGTTTTTGGCGACTTTGAAGTAAGGATGTGACGCGTCTTCATCTGGTGCCGCTTGATCTTGCCGGTGCCAGTCTTGCTGAAGCGCTTCTTCGCGCCCGTATGGGTCTTCAACTTGGGCATTTTCTTCTCTTTGTCCGGCAGGGTGGGGTCACTCAGCCGGTTCCCCGTTAGACAGGGACTTCCCTGCCCTCTTGAGGCTTTATCCAGTATACAGCAGACCGCAGTCCCCGGCGACTCGGGGTCTGGACTCCGAAAGCTGCCTGCCTAGTCATAAGATTTCTCCCCTCTTTCCGCTGGGATCATCGGCGTTTCCGGCTACCAGCTCACCGAGGGAAAACGACAGCAGCACGTAAAATATCCTTCAGGGAGAAGGAATGTCCGAGATGCGCCCCATCATCGACCCAGCCGGGAAGGCCGGCATTAACTCACCAACTGCGGCAAATGAAACCCTCGATCCCGAGGACTGGAGCGATTTTCGCGCCCAGGCCCACCGTATGTTGGACGATATGCTCGGCTACATCGAGAAGATCCGCGAGCGGCCCGTGTGGCGACCCATTCCAGAGCAGGCCCGCGCGCCGTTTCGCTCTCCCGCGCCGCGGCGGGGCGAGGACTTGGCCCAGGTTCATGCGGAGTTCATGCGGGAGGTTCTGCCCTATGCCCAGGGCAATGTTCATCCGGGCTTCATGGGCTGGGTCCAGGGCGGCGGCACGCCGGTGGGCATGGTGGCGGAGATGCTGGCCGGCGGGCTGAACGCCAATCTGGGCGGCCGCGATCAGATGCCGGTGGAGGTCGAACGGCAAGTGACCGTATGGGTGCGTGAGATCTTCGGATTCCCTCAGGACGCAAGTGGATTGTTCGTCACCGGAACGTCGATGGCGAATCTGATCGCCGTGCTGATTGCCCGGGATGCCGCGCTGGGCTTCGATACGCGGCACAAAGGAGTCGCCGCAGGGCCCAAGAGGCTGACCGCGTATGCATCGGCCGCCGTTCATAGCTGCCTGCCCAAGGCCATGGACATCGCCGGCATCGGCAGCGATGCGCTGAGGCTTATCCCCACGGACAGCCGCCACCGTATTGATCTGGCGGCGCTTGCAGAGGCAATCCAGCGGGATCGCGAGGCTGGGCTGACGCCGTTTCTGGTGGTGGGAACTGCGGGAACGGTGAATACCGGGGCCATTGACGATCTGGGCGGGCTGGCCGATTTGTGCCAGCGCGAAAAGCTCTGGTTCCACATCGACGGCGCCTTTGGCGCTCTGGCCAAGCTGGCTCCGGATCTTGCCCCGCGGCTCGGCGGCATCGAACGCGCTGATTCGCTGGCCTTCGACTTTCACAAATGGGGACAGGCGCCTTACGACGCCGGTTTCATCCTGGTGCGAGACCCGGAGGCGCACAAGCAAGCATTCGCCTCCCCGACGGCATACCTCGCACGGGCCGAGCGCGGACTGGCAGCCGGGTCGCCCTGGCCGTGCGACTTCGGGCCGGACCTCTCGCGCGGCTTTCGCGCCTTGAAGGTCTGGTTCACGCTGAAGACGCTGGGCACGGAGCGGTTGGGTGCGGCCATCTCGCGCAGTTGCGCGCTGGCGCGGTATCTGGAATCCCGCATCAAGGCAACGCCGGAGCTGGAATTGATGGCTCCGGTCGAGCTGAATATCGTCTGCTTCCGCTATCGCGCCGAAGACTCCGACCGGGTCAACAAGGAGATTGTGATTCGGTTGCAGGAGTCGGGGATTGTGGCCCCCTCCACAACCAGAATCGGAGGCCGTCTGGCCATTCGCGCGGCCATCGTGAATCATCGCACCAGCCGCACAGAGATTGACGCCCTGGTGGACGGCACACTTGCGCTTGGCCGCGCTCTTTAATTCAGTCCGGCTCTTTCATCCGCGCTGCCACTTGTTCGACCAGACGCTCTAGTTCAGCGGCATTCTTCCCCACCGGCTGGTTGGCCTGTTCCGGTGAGTGTGCGAAACGGGCGTCGGGAAGGCCCATTCGCCGCTTCAGCGCCAGAATTTCCTCAATCTTGCTGTCGGGAATGAAATGGAGCGGCTTGCCAATCTGTTTGGCCAGCAAGTAGGTCTTGCAGCAGGTGTCCATGATCTCGACCAGCCACTCGGCGTGGGTAGCGGTGTCAGACCAGCAGACGATGCCGTGGTTGGTCAGCAGAATGGTGTTGTGGTCCTGCACAAAGGGCAGCACTGTCTCGGCAAAGGCCTGGGTGCCGGGGGTCTCATAGGGCGCCACCGCTGCCGGACCGATGAAGATCTCGTACTCCGAAATCAGCCCGTTGGGGGGCGTGGTGCCGGTGATGGAAAAGGCTGTCGCATGGGGCGGGTGGCAGTGCACCACAGCGCGAGCCCGCGGGTTGGCCTTGTAAATCTCCAGATGCAGCAGCAGTTCGCTGGTGCGCGAACGTTCCCCGACGAGGATGTTGCCCTCCATGTCAGAGAAGCAGATGTCCGCCGGCTCCATGTCGGCCTTGCTCATCAAGGTGGGTGTGCAGAGCACGTAACGCGAGCCGAGGCGAACGCTGATGTTGCCTCCATTGCCGTCCAAATAGTGCCGGTCCCATAGCTTGCGGCCCACGCGAATGATCTCCGCGCGCAGTGCCTGGGCCTCAGAGGAGTTGGCAGCCGCCAGCGGCGAGTTTTCTTCGGAGTTCGGCTCGCGCACGACCTCCGCCGCGGCCTGCGCCGTTTCCTTCACCTGCCCCGAAACTGGAACCAACGTCTGCTCCATGGCTAACCTCGCGCCGGTGCTGGATGGCCGGACTCCGGCACACACCAGCATTTGTTTCAGATTATATAGATGCCGACCGGAAACTTGCCCCGTGACGTGGGGCACAAAGAGCTGGCGAGATGCGGGCGCTGTCCCTCACGCTTCGGCAACACTACTTCGCGTGTACCAGCCTGCGCTGCAACTCTTCCAGCGTCTGCCCCTTGGTCTCCGGGTAGATGAACAGCACCACCAGAAACTGAATCACGGTCATGATAGCGAAGAAGGTAAACGGAGCGCTGCGGCCGATGTGCGCCACCAGCACGGGAAACTCGAGGGCAATGAGGGTGTTCATGATCCAGTGGCTGGCATTGCCCACGCCCTGGCCCTTGGAGCGGACGGCGTTGGGAAAGACCTCGCCGATGTAGACCCAGATGACCGCTCCCTGCGAAAGCGCAAAGAAGGCGATGTAGGTAATCAGCAGCCAGACCAACGCTCCGGGGTGGGAGTTGGTGGCGAAGAGCCACGAGACGGCAGCCAGGCAACTGGCCGTGCCCGCCGCGCCAATGAGGAGCAGCGTTTTGCGGCCCAGCTTGTCGATCAAGCTCATGCCCACGATGGTGAAAACGAGATTCGTGAAGCCGATGGCGATGGCCTGCTGATCGCCTGAAACCTGGCTGAAACCAGCCGCGGAAAAAATACTGTTCAGGTAATAGAGGATGGCGTTAATGCCCGCCAGTTGATTAAATGCGCCAATGGAAATAGCTAGGAATAACGGATAGATGTATTTCTTCTGGAAGACCGGCTCGCGAGCTGTTGCGTGCTCCTCAGCCAGAGCTGATTGGATGTCCGCCAATTCGGCCTCGGGATTCGGCTCGCCCATCTGGCGAAGCACGGCCAAGGCCTCGTCATTACGATTCTTCGAGACGGACCAGCGAGGACTGCGGGGAATGCCAAAAAGCAGCACCAGGAAGCAGATGGCCGGCAGCGCGGCCACACCCACCTGCCAGCGCCACTCCGCCGCGCCCAGATGCAGCGTGCGAATAAAGTAGTTGGAGGTGTAGGCCACCAGGATGCCGAAGACCACGTTGAACTGGAACGCGCCCACCAGACGGCCGCGCCATTTAGCCGGGGCAAGCTCGGCAATGTAAACCGGTCCCAGCACCGAGGATGCGCCGATGCCCAACCCGCCGACAAAGCGGAAAACCATCAGCATGGGCCAGTTGCAGGCCAGGGCGCTACCAATCGCCGAGACGACGTAGAGCACAGCGGTGATGCGCAGCGTCTCGCGCCCGCCCAGCTTTTGTCCCACGTGCCCCGCGCCCAGCGCTCCCACCACCGTGCCGATCAACGCGATGGCTACCGTCCAGCCCTTGCCCTGCGGGCTCAGATTGTAGAGCCGCACCAAGGCATCAATGGCGCCGGAGATGACGACTGTGTCAAAGCCGAAGAGCAGGCCGCCCAGGGCGCCGGTCAGTGTTGCCTTCATCAGGTTGGTGTTCGGTCGCATGGTCTGTGGGTTCCTTGTTTTCAGACCATCCTACAGACTGACCCCGATGCGGGCAAAGCCCGGCGGCGCTGATCAATAGCGTAAAACCAGAGTTGCTGTACCCGGAGGCAACTCTGGTATTGTTTTTTGTCTGCCAGCCGCCGGACCGGCCTTTTCTGACAAATCCCCGAAGTTTTCGTGAAGTCTGTCCATTCTTCCTCCCATTCGGAAGCGATTTCACTTGAGAAGCACATCCCGAGTTGGAAGAAGTGAGGCAGATGCTCCCGCGAGCTGCGATCCTCTTATGGTTCCCCGGTAACCGCTTCAGGTTACTTCGAGCACAAAAAAAGGAAAAAGTACCCGCACGCGCCCTTCCCGCAACCTGAAAAAACAGATAATCTGGGGGTCACGGAAAATACTGGGCTCATCGAAGCACAGATGTTTGTCGGGACGGCTGCTTACTTTCCCTCTCTGGTTGTTTACCCCGGGTCCCCCACCCCACGCAGATTCCCGCGATCACTGCAGGCAGTCACCTTTCTTCTTGCCCGAATGGGCCAGAGATCGGCAACCTTTTCGCCCAGGATTCGAGGTAGTGCTGTGGTTGCAACATCAGAATCCCTCCCAGTTTTACGCAATACCCCTGATTCCGCATCCCCGGCGGCAGACGCTGTTCGGCGAGGTAGAGTATCGGCTTGTTCCTTTGCAGGGTTCCGGCTGGAGGCCGATGGCACGCTCTGGCGCGGTGACGCGGTGGTTCACCTGCCCCCCAAGGAACTGGCGGCGCTGCGGTTGCTGATGGCGCATGCCGGACAGATTGTCTCGCCCATGCAACTGAAGCAAATGCTGTGGGGCGATGTGCGTGTGACAGCCGACAGCGTTCTCAAGTGCATATCCAGCTTGCGCGCGCGGCTTGAGCCGGTTGCATGCATCCAGACCGTATACAAGCGTGGCTACCGCTTCACGGCCGAGATCAGGTGGGAAGGCGCAGCGCCGTCCGGGACGCTTTTGCGGCTGGCCATCATGCCCTTCTCCACCGGCAACTCCGTTCCGGAGCATCTCGGACCGGCTATGGCCGAAGAGGCCACCGCTAACCTCTCCAGCGAATGCCAATTTGCCGTTGTGGTGCTGGCCAGGGATTCGGTCTTCAACCTGGCGCTGCGCGGACTCACGGCCCAGCAGATTGGTCTGAAACTGAAAGCCGACCTGGTTCTGACCGGAACCCTGCGCGCATCCCCCACGCATTACCTGCTCCGTGCGGAAATGATCCGTGTTGAGGACGGCACGCAAATCTGGGTTGAAGACCTGCTGACGCCGCGCAACCGGACAGGAATACTGGAGAGGGAGCTGGTACATCGGCTGTCCTATCGCCTGGCCGCCGGGGTCTCCGGCGACGGGTCTTCGTCGCAGGGATGGTCCACCGGCGCGCCCGGCAGCGCGGCTTTATCGCCCGAGTCCAATTGGGCTAGCCTCGGAATCTCCGCCGCAGCGGCTGACAAGCTTGAAGACGAACACAGCCCGCGAACCGAAGCCTATGAGGTTTTCCTGCGCGGGCATTATGAGTGGCAGACGCTTCATCGCCATCAGATGCAGGATGGGCTGCATCACCTGCTGCGAGCCGTCGAACTTGATCCCTCGCTGATCTCCGCCAAGGTGGACCTGGCGCACCTGTGCGTCACCCAAGCCCTCTACGGCTTCATGCCTCCAGCCACTTCAGCGGACCTTGTGCACCGCGTGGCGGAATCGGTTCCCGATCTTCCCCACCGGGCCGAAGCCCTGCTGCCAGCGCTGGGCTGGGTCAACTTCCACTTCGACCGCAACTTGCCCGCGGCCATGCAGGCTTTCTCCTTCAGCGCGCAACTGCCTCACGATCCCTGGACCACGCGCGAGCGCATGATGTTCGCCGTCAGCCGCCATCGTTTTGCCGAAGCCATCGAACTGCTGCGCGCCGCCATTCGTATTGATCCCTATTCGCCCTGGCTGCAGAACCGCCTGGCCTGGACGCTCCACCTGGATGGGCAGCGGGCTGAAAGCCTGGAACAGATCCGCCAGAGTATCGCTCAGTTTCCCGACCATGAAGGAACCTGTCTCTATGGGTCGGTGATCCTCGCTTACAACGGCGAGGCGGAAGAGGGGAAGGAGCTTGCGCAAGGTCTGGCCCAGCGCTCGCCGCACTTCGATCTTGCCAGTGCCGTGTATGCGTATGCTCTGGCCTGCGCCGGCCGCGGAGATGAGGCCCGCGCTGTCCTCGAACGGTTGCAATGGCTTGGCCGGGAACGCTACATCGTGCGCGGGTTCACGCCCGCGGCCTATGTTGCCCTGGGAGAACACAAAGCCGCCCTGGCCGAACTGCGCACCGTGGATGAAGCCCGCTGCCCCTTGTTCTTCCAGACGCTGGCCGATCCGCGGCTGAAACCCCTGCACGGCGATCCGGAGTTCGAGCGGATGCAAGCCATTCTCCCTAGAATGGAGGCCCAGTTAGAGCGGAACCTGAGAATGGAAAACTGAACCGAAGCCATGCCCGGAGCCGGACCTGACTCCTCCCATTCAGTCCTCATGTCGTTCTACGCTCCGTTAAAGGCAACTGAGGAGTAAAGTTATTCCGTCGTTCTTCAGCGGTTTTGATGAAAGGCAGAGTGACGCACATCACGCAGGCTAGTGATTCAGCCATTGCCAGGTATTGGGGTATTTGAAGACTGTATTAGATTATGATTGGCTGAAAATTCAGAACCGGCGCCATGTGGCAGGATCTCAAGGAGTTCTGGGTTATGTCACAGTCCGTTCAGATCAGCACACAAGAGATTTGGCACCAATATATCGATGAAGGGCGTCTTGACATTCAGTTAGTTCGGCCAGATGTGGCGAATTCCTGGCAACGCTGTCGCCAGTCCAAGCTGGATCCGCTTGAAAAACCACGAGGCCCGGTCAACCTTATAGAGCTAAAGGGCCGCTTAGACCGGAAGCGGAATCTGGTGAACCTGTCGCGACCGTTTATGGAGAACCTCTACGCCTTTGTCCGGGGCTCCGGATTCCAGGTCGTTCTCACCGATGAGACCGGAATTCTGCTGGAAGTTCTGGGCGACAAAGAGGTTCTGGAGAAAACACAACGGATACAACTATGTCAGGGCGGCGATTGGAGCGAGACCGTCAAGGGCACCAATGCCATCGGCACGGCCATCGTGGAAAAGAAGCCGGTGCAGGTGTATGCGTGGGAGCATTATTGTAAGGCCAATCACTTCCTTACTTGTTCGGCCTGCCCGATCTTCGGCGCCGACGGCGCGCTGCAAGGCGTGCTTGACATGAGCGGCGATTACCGCGTCGCCAATGCCCACACGCTGGGGATGGTGGTTGCGGCGGTCAAAGCCATTGAAAGCCAGTTGCGCTTGCAGAAAGCGACTCATGAACTCTACAGCGCCTACCGGTATTCCAATACCCTGCTGGAGCATATGTCGGACGGACTCATCTCGGTGGACACGCACGGAATGGTGACCCAAATTAACGCCAAAGGGGCCGAGATCTTTGGCATCGATCGAGATCAGATGCGCGGCCGGCACGTCAGCCAGATCCATAACGCTGACAGGATGATCCTGCCCGTACTCGCCAACGGAGCGAACTTTGAGAACCGTGAAATTGTCATTGAAAACAAGGGGCGGTCGATCTCCGGATCTTCCGCGATGTTGCGAGACGACGAAGGCGGCGTTATCGGCGCGGTAGCGGTATTCCGCGAGCACGAGCATCAGGTAGCATTCCACTCGCAGCCGGCTCACGCGAGTTTCTACACTTTTGACGACATTGTTGGTACGAGTCCGGCCATCCTGGCATTGAAGGAGTGGGCTCGCGTGGCGGCAGCCAGCCCATTCACCGTACTCATCAGCGGAGAGACGGGAACGGGCAAAGAACTCTTCGCGCAGGCGATTCATAACGCCAGTCCAAGGCGTGACCAACCATTCATCGCCATTAATTGCGCGGCTCTGCCTGAACCCCTGATTGAGAGCGAACTGTTCGGCTATGAGGATGGCAGCTTTACCGGCGCCAGAAAAGGCGGACGAGCCGGCAAGTTTCAGATTGCGGATGGGGGAACAATTTTCCTCGACGAAATCGGCGATATGTCACTGGAAGTGCAGATGAAGCTGCTGCGCGTGATCCAGGAGCGGAAGGTCTCGCGCATCGGCTCCGCCATCGAGTCGGACGTGGATGTGCGCATCATTGCCGCCACTCACAAGGACCTGCACTCGGAAGCGGAGCGCGGCGCCTTCCGCTTCGACCTTTATTACCGCCTCAATGTCCTGGAAATTCGCATTCCTCCGCTGCGCGAGCGGATCGAGGACATTCCGGCACTCGTCTCGCATCTGACGCGGAGAATCGCATTGAGGTTCAACCGCAAGCCCATACCGGTCTCCAGCGACTTTCTGGAAAAGGCAAAACTGCATAGCTGGCCGGGGAATATCCGCGAGTTGGAGAACGCAATTGAACGGGCAGTCATCCGCGCCGGAGAAGATCACACTCTCACCGCTGAACTGCTGGACTTTCCGAGCAGGCTGCTGCCACGCACAGAGCCAGTAAACACGGACTTCGGCTCACTCAAGGAGACCGAGCATACGGTCATCGAGCAAACGCTTCTCTCGTGCAAGGGGAATGTCCGGCGGGCGGCGCACAAGCTCGGCATTGGACGGAACACGCTCTACCGGAAGATGAAGGAGCAAGGGATTGATGTTGGGCGGGCACGCACGGAGCCTTCGCCCGCGATCTAGACTGCTTTTTTCTAGCTGTCCGCGTCCCCAACACAGGGCATGTTCGAGAATGGACCACCCCAAAGTGTTCCCATGTGGGACATCCCCTCTGAAGCTTGCTTTTGCCGCATCGATAGCCGCAATATAAATCGTTTGTAATCAATAAAAAACCATATTCCAAAAAAATGTCTCCGGCACCTCTCTTTTGGTCCGGCGCGTGCTATTTTTATGCCGGGGGAGACCGAGTGGCCTCCCTGCTCACTCAACCGAGTACGACGGGCTGAGCGAAGTCATCTCAAGGGTGCTTTCGCTCAGCCTGCCAACTTTACCTGGGTCTTCGAAGATGTTCGCGCAAAAGGAGATATGCGTCATGGCAGTAACGAAACTCGATTCAGAACTAACCGTTGCCCACGCCCTCGGAACCATTCACAAAAATGGCGTTCGCCAGAAGTATGACAACTTCATTGGCGGGCGTTGGGTCGCCCCCCTCAAGGGGAAATATTTCACTGACCATAGCCCGATCAATGGCGAAGTTCTTGCCGAGATTGCAAAATCGACTCCGGAAGACGTGGAGACGGCTCTCGACGCCGCTCACGCCGCCAAATATGCGTGGGGGCACACATCGCCCGCGGAGCGCGCCGACTATCTCATGAGAGTCGCGAAAAAGATGGAAGAAAACCTCGAGACTCTCGCGATCGCGGAAACCATCGATAACGGCAAGCCCATTCGCGAAACGATAAATGCCGATGTTCCTCTTTCCATCGACCATTTCCGCTACTTTGCGGCCTGCATACGGGCCGAAGAGGGCGCGCTGGGCGAACTCGATAACGATACCGTCGCCTATCACTTCAAAGAACCGTTCGGCGTCGTTGGACAGATCATTCCCTGGAACTTCCCCCTGCTGATGGCAGCGTGGAAACTGGCGCCCGCGATTGCCGCCGGCAACTGCGTAGTCATCAAGCCGGCCTCGAATACTCCGCTGAGTTTGCTGGTACTGGCGGGCCTGACTAGCGAGATTCTGCCTCCTGGCGTACTCAACGTCATTACTGGCCCCGGAGGCGAAATCGGCAAGGCGCTGGCCTCCAACCCGCGCATTGCCAAAATCGCGTTCACCGGCGAAACCACTACGGGCCGGCTGATCATGCAGTATGCATCCGAGCCGATTATCCCGCAGACGCTGGAACTCGGCGGCAAGAGTCCCAATATCTTCTTCGCGGATGTCATGGACCAGGACGACGATTACTTTGACAAGGCGCTGGAAGGCTTTGCGCTCTTCGCCTTCAATAAGGGCGAAGTTTGTACTTGCCCTTCGCGCGCGTTGATTCAAGAGTCGATCTTCGACAAGTTCATGGAGAGAGCGGTCGCTCGCGTCGCCAAAATCAAAGTTGGCAACCCGCTCGATCCAACAACCCAGATGGGCGCGCAGGCCTCGCGCGAGCAGCTCGAAAAGATCCTTGGCTACATCAAGATTGGCAAGGAAGAAGGCGCCAAATGCGTGACGGGCGGGGAACAGGCACACCTGGGCGGCGACTTTGAGAAGGGCTTTTACGTGAAACCGACCATCTTCGTGGGAAACAACAAGATGCGTGTCTTCCAGGAAGAGATCTTTGGCCCGGTGCTTTCGGTGACGAAGTTCAAAGATATTGATGACGCCATCAAGATCGGCAATGACACGGCCTACGGCCTGGGAGCGGGCGTGTGGTCGCGCAATGGCACCAACGTCTATCGCGTGGGCCGCGAAATCCATGCCGGCCGCGTGTGGACCAACTGCTATCACGCCTATCCGGCGGGTGCGGCGTTTGGCGGCTACAAGGAGTCTGGATTCGGCCGCGAAACCCACAAGATGATCCTCGACCACTATCAGCAGACCAAGTGCCTGCTGGTCAGCTACAGTCCGAAGGCGATGGGCTTCTTTTAATGAATAACTGACGCCGCAGGGCGGGGATCGACCCTGTCCTGCGGCATTCGTGCGCCAATGCGCTTGAAAGGGAGGCTGTTGTGATGAAACAAAACGGAGTATCCGCAAGAGTCCTTGTTTACCCGTATGCCCTTGCCGTGGTTCTTTTTGCGATGGCGCTTTACCACGTTCCAGCCCATGCTCAGGCACTTGGCTGGGAAGGGGAAACTGGCGTCTTCGTAACACCACTGGCCTATACGGCTTCAGCGGAAGGGCAGAAGTTTCATGCTGTCACGGCTTATCACTACCTGAATGCTGGTCCCGTCATCGGCGACTTCCACGAGCTTTCGATGGAAGTGGGCGCTGGCAAGCGTGCCGAATTCGGCTACACGCGCGAGTTCCACGCCTTTGGCGGCACCGCCGGCCTGAGCCAGCTTTGGCAAGACGGCTTTGACATTTTCAATGCCAAAGTGAACCTCATTCCGGAAAACTACAACAAGATGAACTGGGTTCCTCAGATCTCCGCGGGAACCATCATTCGCACCGGCGTTCGCAACGTGGGCGACTATCTCAAGTGGGCGAATAACACAAACAATAGCGACGGAAGTCACAACGCGGACATTTATCTCGTGGGGACCAAGGTGATCGGCAAGGTCGGCGCCAGAACTTTGCCCATCCCCGTGCTTCTCAACGCCGGCGTTCGTGGCACCAATGCCGAGTTATGGGGCATGGGCGGCAATGCGCCAGACTGGGATGCACGCGCATTCGGCGCGGCGGCCTTCGTCGTGAAGCTGCCGAAAAAGGCAACTGTCGTCTTCGCTTCCGAAGCCTCGCAGCAACCGCATCATCCACTCGGCTATACCGGCCCAACGGATTTCGGCGGCGTCAAACTGAACATCCCGACCACGCTGACTTATGCCGCCAGATTAAACCCGCTGCCCAAGCATAAGTTGAATTTCGATGTCGGCGTGGCGCAGATTGCCGGCGAGATAGCTCCGGGCATCAATCTGAAGTCTCGTCATCAGGTTGGCGCACAGGTTTCCTACGGCTTCTAACCTGCATACGGAAGTCGCGTCCGGATGCATGCAATGAATCTCGCCCTTGGCCAGAGCAAAGCAACGCTGGCCAAGGGCTAATTTGACCTATCTTCATAAAGTGAGGATGCTATGCCGGCCCATCTCACAGTCTCGAGAGCTGCCGCGGCCTTGATACGGCGGCTCCAGGAACTTCATGGGCCTCTTGTATTCCATTTATCGCGCGGCTGCTGTGACGGCACCGCGCCCATCTGTTTGCGGCAAGGCGAGTTGCACCGCGGATCTCGCGATGTACTGCTCGGAGAGGTTGCGGGGGCGCCGTTCTATACCGATGCCGCCCAGGCGGCCTTGCTGGCCAATGCCGGCTTGCTGCTTGATGTTGTGGAAAGCGACAGCGACAGCTTTTCCGTCGAGGCAGGAGATGGCTTGCGATTCATTGTCCGACCCAGGTGACTCACATCACATCCCCTCTCGCGCTGGCTGAATGATCCTGAATAGCGGCGATGCGTTCGCCTGCGCCTTGGTGTGCAATTCGTTGCTGCGCCGGTTTTCCCAGCCGCGCGGAGGCGAATCGCCGATAGCCGTGGCCAAATTGGAGACCTTTTTTCATGTACAAAATTTTGGAAACCCGCAACGCGGGCCTCAATATCAAGCAGTTTGTGATTGAGGCGCCGCGTATTGCGCGCAAGCATAAGCCGGGGCAATTCATCATTCTCCGCCTTCATGATAAGGGCGAGCGCATTCCGCTCACCATTAAGTGTTCTGACCCCGAAGCCGGCACGATCACCATCGTAGTGCAGGCCATCGGCAAGACAACTTCGCTGCTCAACTGCCTGGAAGCGGGCGACGCCATTCTGGACATCGTCGGACCTCTGGGCCATCCTTCAGAAATAGAAAACTACGGCACGGCGGTCATTCTTGCCGGCAGCGTGGGCACGGCCATGGCGCTTCCGACGGCCAACGCGCTCAAGCAGGCGGGCAATCACGTGGTCTTTATTGAAGGCGCGCGCTCCACCGAGATGGTGGTCTTTGAAGACGAAGTGCGCCAGGCCAGCAATGAGACCTACATCATGACCGACGACGGCAGCTATGGCGAACATGGCCTGGTCACAAAGAAGCTCGACGAGTTGATCGCCGCCGGACGCAAGATCGACTTTATTCTCGCCGTCGGCCCGGTGCCGATGATGCGCGCCGTGGCGCGGATCACCACGCCGCTGGGCATCAAGACCATGGTCAGTCTGAACTCCATCATGGTGGACGGCACGGGAATGTGCGGCGGCTGCCGCGTTCTGCTGGGCGACAAGAGCAAGTTTGCCTGTGTGGATGGGCCGGAGTTCGACGCTTCCAAAGTCAACTTCGAGGTTCTCATGCAGCGCAATGCCATGTATCGCGAGAAGGAATGCGAGTCGCTCAAGCGCTTCCAGGAAAACAAGGAAAAGGAAATAGCGCAACTTCGCGCAGATCTGGCAGCGGAGGAGGTTCATCATGTCTGAGAAAAATACTCTTCCGCTGAAAGAACGGATGAAGATTGCCCGCACGCTTATGCCGGAGGCGGACCCCACGGTACGCAGCCGCAACTTTGAGGAAGTGAACCAGGGCCTGCAAACGGTCGACGCCCTGACCGAGGCCTCGCGCTGCATCGCCTGCGCCAAGCCAGGTTGCATCGTTGATTGCCCGGTGGGCGTCAAGATCAAGGAAGTGGTGGCGCTGATTCATGCGGGTGAGTTTCTTGCCGCGGCATCCAAACTGCGCGAGGATAACTCACTGCCGGCCATCACCGGCCGCGTTTGCCCACAGGAAAACCAGTGCGAAGGCGGCTGCGTCCTGCGCAAAAAAACCGCGTCAGTTGCCATCGGCAACCTGGAGCGGTTTGTGGCCGACTACGAGCGCACGAGCGGAAAACTTGGACTTCCCGTCAACGCGCCTTCCACGGGCAAAAGCGTGGCCATCGTCGGCAGCGGTCCAGCGGGGCTTTCGGCCGCCGGAGACCTCATCCAGAAGGGCCATCGCGTTCGCGTCTTTGAAGCCCTGCACGAACTGGGCGGCGTGCTGATCTACGGCATTCCCGAGTTTCGCCTGCCCAAATCCATCGTCAAAGGCGAGGTGAACAACCTGCGCCGGATGGGCGTTGAGTTCGAGACCAACGTGGTGGTCGGCAAAAGCGTCACCATCGACGAACTGATGCACGACGAAAAATACGACGCGGTTTTTGTGGCTACCGGCGCGGGACTGCCGCAGTTCCTCGGCGTTCCCGGCGAGCACCTGAACGGCGTCTACTCAGCCAACGAATTCCTCACCCGCGTGAACTTGATGCGCGCCTACCAGTTTCCCGAGTACGACGAGCCGATCTATGACTGCCGGGATCGGGATGTCATTGTGGTGGGAGGCGGCAACACGGCCATGGATGCAGTGCGCACCTCGCGCCGCCTGGGCGCAAAATCGTCAACCCTGGTCTATCGCCGCTCGGCGGCTGAGATGCCAGCCCGCGCCGAAGAGGTAAAGCACGCTCGCCAGGAGGGTATCGAGTTCCACCTGCTAACCAACCCGGTCGAGTTCATCGGCGACGAAAAGGGCTGGTTGACCGGCGCGCGCTGTGTGCGCATGGAACTGAGCGAGCCGGACGACAGTGGCCGCCGCCGCCCGGTGCCCATCAAGGGAAGCGAGTTCGTTCTGCCCGCGAATGTGGCCATCATCGGCGTTGGCACCACCGCCAATCCGCTTGTCCAGAGCACAACTCCGGACCTGAAGACCACCCCCCGCAACTACATTGTCGCGAATCCGGAGACCCTCCGCACCTCCAAGCGCGGAGTCTTTGCCGGTGGCGACATTGTTACCGGCGGCGCCACGGTAATCCTGGCCATGGGCGCGGGACGCAAGGCCGCCGCCTCAATCCACGAGTACCTGACAACGGGCGTGTGGGAAACCGCGGCAAACAACTAGCGGATGAACATTGTTCGCTATCAACTGTTTGCTGTTCGCTGAAAAATGGGCGGCAAGGGTGATTCCCTTGCCGCCGCCCGTCCCTGGGTTGTCTTGAAGTTACGGCAATGCTTCGGTAAAAACTAACTCTGCAAAAGCTTGGTCACTTCCTGCTGCACGCTGTTGGCCTGCGCCAAAGCGGCGATGCCGGTTTGACTGAGAATCTCGTACTTGGACATATTCGACGTCGCGGAGGCATAATCGGTTGCCTGGATCGCGTTCTGCGCCGAGACCACATTCTCCTGCTGTGTGCTCATCACCGTGCTGATCGAGTCCAGCGTATTGATCTGCGCGCCAATATATCCATCCTGCGCCGCCACATCGGTAATGGCCGTGTTGAGGGCGGTCAAGGCCGCCTGTGCGTTCGCGGTGGCCGTACCATCGCCCGCAACTGTATCAGTCAGGCTGGTGCTTGAAAGATCAATCTGATTAACGCCCGGATCGGATACCGCGCTGTAACTCATTGTGGCGATCCCGGTGGAGGAGTATGTGATCGAGCCGCCCGCATCGCCCACGCTGGCCGAAGACAGCGTGGCAAAGTACAGTTTGTCGATCGACGCACCAGACGACGAGGAGTCGCCCGTATAGATGGATACGCCCGTCGTCGAACCAGTGAAAACCTGATTCTGGTTGTATGTGGTCGTCGATCCGATATTGTTGATCTCTGACAAGATCGATTTGTATTCCTGCTCGGCGGCAGCGGACTGAGAACTGTTGAGAGTGCCGTTCGAGGCTTCAGTCGCCAACGTTACGGCACGGTCCAGCAGGGTCGTTACTTGCGACAGGGCGCCATCGGCCACATCCAGCAGACCCACACCCTCCGTGGCGTTGGTCGACGACTGGGTCAAGGCTGTCGAGTTGGCCTCCAGGCCGTTCACCAGCGAGAGGCCTGCGGCATCGTCCGCTCCGGAGTTGATCCTTGAGCCCGAAGACAACTGCTGCAAGACCGTCTGCAAACTATTGTTCGTTTTGTTCAGGTTGTTTTCTGCGTAGATCGCTGACAGATTGTTCAAAACACCGAGGGCCATGGAAGATACTCCTTTTTTGATGCCTTGAATCGCGCCCTTCCTGACAGTGCATCTTTCGTTCCGCCAGGCTCTCGGCTCCTGCCGAATGAGCGCCATTGCATCCACCCCTTTCATCGGTCCATCTGAAAATAACTTTAGTCACAAATTCAAAAGCCGCTTTTGTCTTTGTCTGTCGCGTCTCGAATCAATCTGTCCGGCTTTCGTTCAACCCGCGTCCCAAAGCGATTCACTCGCTGTAGCGTTGCGCTCCACGTGCCTGTCTCGCTACGCGACACGGCCACTGCTCTTGAGCGCAAAAAATGGCGGCAAGAGAATTACCTCCTACCGCCAGCGGTCTCAACTGCAACCGCATGTACTCTCTACTTGAAACTTGCGCTGCAAAGACTTTCTACTGCTGGTCTCCCGTTCCAGGAGCCGCGGGCGCTTGCGGCGGAGCGGGCGTTTGCTGTCCCGCTCCAGTGTCTGCGGGCGCTTGTGAATCTGGGCCTTGTGGAGACGGAGGAGGAGGCGTCTGGTGGTGCTGGTGCTGGCTGCCTTGTTCATGGCCGCCGGGGCCCTGCCGATTTGGTTCCTGGCCGTCCCGTCCCGGACCGCCGCGTTCCTGCTCGTGGTGGGCGCGGTAAGCCTCCATCTGCTTCCACTGCTCCGGCGTCAACTTATTCCGAATCGCCAGCAAGAAACGCGCATTCGCCTTTTCTAGCTCAGCCCGGGCCTGCGCCACCTTGTCGATTTGTGCCAGAACTTTGGCCTCGTTGGGCTGATCGTCGCCCATCAGCGGCTCCATTTCCAGTTCCGCCTTCTCCACGTTGGCACGCAGGTCGATCAATGTCTTCCGGTGCTGCAACAGAATGCCATCAAACGCCTTCCGCTGCTCCTCGGTCAGCTTCAACCGCTCCACGACCTTGGGATTATTCCACCAGCGCCCATGCTCGCCCTGGGGCCCGAAGGCTTTCTCCATCGGAGGCCGATGCTCCGCAAATCCAGGACCCTCTCCGGGTCCATTGCCGGACGGTTGCGCCATCGCCGTCCCCGCCAGCAAAACTCCCGCAATCGCCAATCCTGACCACACCGCTGAAAATGCCTTCATCGCCTTCTCCTTTGCCTGCCTCGACCTCGCGAGGGTTATGTCTGTTTCCCAAGTTCGCTCTTACCGGGTCTCGTCCCCGGCCATCAGTTGAGCCAGCGGCTCCATGGCGGCCGGAACCTGTCTAGACACGTCGCTGTCCACTTTGGCCAGCAAATCCTCTTCCTCGTTGTGTGTCTGCTGATCCCTTTGCACGACAGCCGGCCGCACAGACTCAACCGCGCGGGTCGCGGGAATCCCCGTTCCCTGCTGATGGCGCTCCCAACCGGCGGTCTGCTGCTGACGGGAAAGATGACTGTAAATTCCTCCAAATGCGCCACCTGCAACTAGAACGCAGCCTAACGCCCATCCGGCCGCCAGCCGCCAAACCCGGCGCGGCGTGCGTTCAACCACAGTCCGCGGCTGAACGTAGATCGCCTCGCTCCATGCATGAATACTCAAGCGGAAGTTTCTAAGCGCCTCGTCCAGCTCTGAGTCCTGCTCCGTATTCCCCTCGGGCTCGCCCGCAATTTTGTCCCTGGTACTCATTGTTTGCCCCCCAGTTCCGCACGCACTCTTCCCACTGCCCGCGAGAGATGCGCCTTCACCGTGCCCTCACTGAGCCCGGTGGCCCGCGCAATCTCGCTCAACTCCATCTCTTCCACGTAGCGCAGCAGAAACACTGTCCGCTGCCGCTCGCTCAGTCTCTCGACCGCCAACCCCACCTGCCCCACCCGTTCCTTCGCCAGCAACTGCTCTTCCGCTGACCGTTCGCCGCTCGGAAGCCACTCGCTGGCCTCGTTCAGGTCCACCGAATGCGTCTGTGTCTGCCGCCAGAACTGCATCCGCCGGTTGCGCCAGTGATCCTTCTGCAGATTGATGGCGATGCGCATCAACCAGGTCATCGCGCTGGACTCGCCGCGGAAGCTCGACCAGTTCCGGTGAGCCTTCAGAAAACAGTCCTGCGTCAGCGTCTCGGCCAGATCTACGTCGCGAGTCGACGAGAGAAGAAACCGGAAGATCTGCAAACGGTGCTTAGCGACGACAGCAGAAAACTCCTGCGCCGCATTCTCTTGTGCGGTAGCTATGTTCATCGGTACCAATGCTGTGCCGGCTGCCATCACTTAGGTAGACGCCCGCATAGGCTGCAAGTTTACAGCCCCACGGCGATTTCCATCTATATCTATCGAATCGGCGGCAAATGGGGCGGATAGCTACGCCCCACATACCGTCTAGAGCAAAACCAGGGAACCTGTATCCTGATTTGCTTCGTTGAAGGTCGCCGCTCCCTGTTGGTCGCGTCGACTTGAGTGCATGGTTCCGGGATACACCATTCCTGGCTTTGCTGTAATTGCGCGCGACTTACCTGGGCGCACTTGCCCCGGTCCCTGCCGCTCCGGCGCCCGCAGGCTCAGGAGCCGGCGCCACCGGCACTTCCTTCCCATGTTCAGGATCGTACTGGTACTTGATCATCCATTCCTTGAACTTCTCGGCTGGCACTTCGATCAGCGCGCCATCCTTGGTCCTGCGAAAGGCAATGCCGTCCTTCATCTCCACCTTCAGATCGCAGGTTCCGGCCCCCGCGGGCAGCAGCATTTCCAACTCCTTGCCCGGCTTCTTCCACCGCGCCCGGAAAGTCTCGTTACCCGCCGAGTTCATGAGCCGGCTCCCGCAGATGTACCTGAAGTCGAAACCCCGCGGTTCGCCATTCTCAAAGAGATTTGCACGGCCCTCCCCGTCCACTCCATTCAAAGACCGCACACCGGATGGGCCATAGTAGTGCGAATAGGAACTGTGATGAAAGATGTTGATCCGCAATGGATAATCGGCGGGATTATGCCCGCCTGCAAGCACTGCCGTTGAAAGCAGCGCGCAAACCGCAAACCCACTCAAGCCGCACAACAAAACTCGACGCATCGAAAACACCCTCTCTGAATCTGGAGTCCAATTCCACACCAGAATACGCGATGAAATTGGCCTTGTGCACCACTTCCCGGTAAAGAACTTCAAAGCAAGGAAGGTGTTTGCTCCTTCCCGATGGATTTCCGCTGATAGAGGCAGTGGTCCGGGATTACAGTCCATGGGAGAGCGGTCATGCGGGTCAATCGGCTTAATTCGAGTGGAATTCGGATGTCTACAGATTCCAGTAGGTGATCCCTTTTCCAGTAGGCTGCTTGCAGCTTATTGTATATTTTGAAATATTTCCGGCGAGCCCCGTTGACGTATTCTGGAACCAATCGTCCCTATCTTGCGTATTCTCAATCGATTGTCCTTCCGTTTTTTGGCGTTCGACGCCTTTTTCAGCCATGGCAACCGACGTGCATAGAGCAGAATGGATATAAGGTGCTCCTCTGATGGAGACAAGTCTCTTCAACCGCTTGCAGGCGACACTGCTGGCCGTGGTCACGGCTGGTCTGGTGCTGTTGGCGGTTTTGAATTTTATCGAGGAGCGCCACTCCCAGCAACCCGACGATGGCGTCTGGTGGCACGAGGCGGCGAATGGCAGCGGTCTGGTGGCTGACAAGGTGCTGCCGGACAGCCCCGGACAACGCGCTGGCATCCGGCAGGGCGACCGGCTCACTGGAGTGAATATCCTGCCTGTCGGATCGGTCAGGTCGGGCCTGCACACGGGTATCCGGTCGTCTGAACCGATTTCGAGCGTCGTGAAGGAACTGCCGGACGAAGCTGAACAGCGCACCGAAAACGCGCAGCTTTCCCTTTCCACCGATGTTAATTTCACCCCTATTTTGAGGTCGGCGGATCTGGAGCGCGCCCTCTACCGTACCGGCAGCTACTTCCAGATTTACTACCGGCTCAACCGCAACGGCGTCTCGCCGTCGGAAGTGATCGTCGAGGTGATTCCGGAGCCGCTGGACAGGAGTCTCGCGCTGGGCCAGCGTCTGATTGGGCTCGTCTATCTGGCCATCGGCATCTACGTGCTCTTTCGCCGCTGGACGGCTCCGCGCGCCACCCACTTCTACCTCTTCTGCCTGGTCTCTTTCGCCCTCTATGCGCTCAAGTACACCGGAACGTTCGACACGCTTGACTGGGCTGTCTTCTGGTCGAATGTGCTGGCTGAATCCCTTCAGCCGGCGCTGTTTCTGCATTTTGCCCTCAGTTTCCCCGAGGAACGTCTCAAGAAGCTCGGCCGCCGCTGGCTTTTGCCGCTGATCTATGCGCCCGGCGCCGGATTACTCTTCCTGTGGCTCTACGCCATCACCTATTGGCAGGCCACGGCGCTGCTCAAGCACCGCCTGGAGCAAGTTGGAACGGCATACGACGCCATTTTCTACGTGCTTGCGGCCGCCCTGTTCCTGCGCAGCTACAGCCGTGCCAACACGCCACTGCTGCGTCAGCAATTGAAGTGGCTTACCCGCGGCGCGCTGCTGGCAGTCGTTCCTTTCACGCTGTTTTACGCCATCCCCTTCCTCCTCGACCTGCGGGTACCCAGCCTGCTCACCGATCTGGCTGGCTTCTCTATCATCTTTATTCCACTGACCTTCAGTTGGGCCATCGTCCGCTACCGCCTGATGGACACTGACCTGATCTTCAAGCGCGGAGTGGCGTACACGCTGGCCACTGGACTGATCCTGGGAACCTACTTCGGAGTGATCGCGGCGGCTGCGGGGCTGGTCCACTATCGGCTGCCCGTGCCGGTACGGGACTGGGGCGAGGGCATCGCCATCGTGATCGCGCTTGCCCTCTTCGAACCTCTCAGGCGCAGGATTCTGAGTTGGGTAGACCGCGTCTTCGACCGCCATCGCTACGACTACCGCAAGGCGCTCGTCGAGTTCGGCCGCGGCCTCAGTTCGGAGACCGATCTCCAGGCTCTGCTGAAATCGATCGTCGAGCGGCTGCCGCGCACCTTGCTGGTGGCGCGCGTTGCTGTTGTCATGGCTGAAAACTTGAAGGATTCCGGCCATCTCCGGCTGGCCGCCTCCCACGGATTGCCTGCCGAGGCTCTGGCCGCGCAGGAGAACATGGCTTTGGGCTTCCTGGACTTTGACTACGCCCAGGACCATTCGCACATCTTCCTGGAAAACGCGCAGCAGGCCATGCATCTGCCTCTTGACCAGCGACGCACCGCCGCCCTGCTCGACCTGAATTACTATCTGCCCTGTCGCGTTCAGGACGGAACGGCTACACGCACCATCGCCGTCATCGGCTTGGGCCGCACCATCGGCGGCGACTTCCTCTCCAGCGAAGACATCGAGTTGCTCGAATCCCTGGCCAGCTATATCGGCATTGCCCTCCAGAACGCCAGCCTCTACGCCCGTCTGGAAACCAAAATCGGCGAGTTCGAACGGCTTAAAGAGTTCAACGAAAACATCGTCGAGTCGATCAACGTCGGCATCCTGGCTCTCGATCTGGAGGATCGCATCGAGAGTTGGAACGCGCAGATGGAGGCCATGTACGCCCTCAGCCGCGCCGAGGCCATCGGCCAACCGCTGCGCGCTGTCTTCCCTCTGGAGTTTATCGAGGCGCTCGACGGCTTCCGCAACGAGCAAGGCGTCCATCACCTCTACAAGTTCCGCCTCACCACCCGAGCCGGCGAGCAGCGCACCGCCAATATTGCCATTGCGCCACTGCTCTCGCGGGATTTTGTCTCCGTGGGCCGCATCATCCTGGTCGACGACATCACCGAGAGGGTCTCGCTGGAAACCCAGTTGGCGCAGGCCGACAAGCTCAGCTCCATCGGCCTGCTGGCCGCCGGCGTGGCCCATGAGATCAACACGCCGCTGGCCGTCATCTCCTCCTATGCGCAGATGCTCTCCAAGCAAATGAAGGGCGACGCCCACCTTGGCCCGGTCCTCGACAAAATTATCCAGCAGAGCTTCCGCGCCGCGGAGATCGCCAATGGCCTCTTGAATTTCTCCAGAACCTCGACCACCGAGTTCCGTGAAACCAATTTGAACCAGGTCATTCGCGACACGCTCTCCCTGCTCGAACACCAGTTCAAAACCGCGCAGATCATCGTCGATCTCGAACTGGCCGAGGAGTTGCCCCCCATCCACGGCAACCCCGGCAAACTGCAACAGGTCTTTCTCAATCTGCTGCTGAACGCCAAGGAAGCCATGCCCGGCGGCGGGCACCTGCGCGTGGCCACCCGAATCGATACTCCAGACGGGCCCGACAGCCATGTCGCCGCGCTGGTCGCCGACTCCGGCTCGGGCATTGCTCCCGAGCACCTGAAGCGCATCTACGATCCCTTCTTTACCACCAAAACAACCCCCACCCCGGGCAACCGCCGCGGCACTGGCCTGGGTCTTTCCGTCTCCTACGGCATTATCCAGGAACATGCCGGCAAGATTCATGTCGAAAGCACAATCGGCGCCGGCACTACCTTTCATCTTGAGTTTCCCCTGTTGAGGAATTCCGTCCATGCCTGAGGTCGATTTGCCCTTGAACTCGTCTGTATCCGCAGCCGCCGCTAGCGACTCCGGTCCCACCAGCAACTTAGCCAGCATTCTGGTCATCGATGACGAGGCCGCCATCCGCGAGTCGCTCGAAGTGCTTCTCACGCTCGAGGGATATGCGGTCAAAATGGCCCCTGATGGCGCGGAGGGACTACGAGTCCTGGAGCAGGAAAACTTCGATCTGGTGCTGCTGGACCTGGCCCTGCCCGGCCAGAGCGGCCTTGAACTGCTGCCCCAGATCAAGGAGCGCCAGCCCGAGCTGCCGGTCATCATGATCACCGCCTACGGCACCGTGGATAACGTCGTCAATGCCATCCACGCCGGCGCGGAAAACTTCGTTCAGAAGCCCTGGGACAACGAGAAGCTGCTGGCCGACATCCGCTCCGCCGTGGCTCTTCACAAGGCCGAAGAAGAGAACGTGCAGCTCAAGCGCACCCTCAAGCAGCGCTACAACTTCTCCAACATCGTGGGCAAAAGCGAGATCATGCTGAAGGTCTTCGACCTCGTCGCCCAGGTGGCGCCCAGCCGCTCCACAGTGCTGATTCAGGGCGAGAGCGGCACCGGCAAGGAATTAATCGCCAAGGCCATCCACGCCAACTCGCCCCGCAAGGACAAGCCCTTCGTCCCCATCAACACCGGCGCCATGCCCTCCGAGCTGCTGGAATCCACGCTCTTCGGCCACGTCAAGGGCGCATTCACCTCCGCCATCGCCTCCAAAAAAGGCCTCTTCGAAGTCGCCAACGGCGGCACGCTCTTCATGGACGAAATCGCCACCATGGGCATGGACACCCAGGCCAAGATTCTGCGCGTCCTGCAAGACCGCCGCTTCATGCACCTGGGCGGCATTCAGGAGATCCAGGTGGACGTGCGCATCATCGCCGCCACCAACATTGACTTGCGCAAGGAAGTGCGGGAGGGCCGCTTCCGCGAAGACCTCTTCTACCGCCTCAACGTCATCACCGTTGACCTGCCGCCGCTGCGCGCCCGCCGCGAAGACATTCCCCTGCTCACGCAGCACTTCCTCGACTTCTACGCCAACGAGAACGGCCTCTCTCCGCGCAAGCTCTCCGCTGACGCCCTGCGCGCGCTCATGGATTACGAGTGGCCCGGCAATGTGCGCGAACTGGAAAACTCCATCGAACGCGGCGTCGTGCTCTCCAACGGGCCGATCATCGGCTCGGATCTGCTCCCCGGCCACATCACCGGACGCAGCTTCCAGGACGCCCTGCTTGAGCACAACCCCAACGCCTCGCTCTTTGACATCCTCGAAGACATCGAGCGCCGCATCATCATCGAGAAGCTCGAACGCTCCAACTGGAACCAGACCGAAGCCGCCGAACAGTTTCACATTCCCCTCTCCACCCTCAACCAGAAGATCAAGCGCCTCAACATCGAGATTCACAAAAAAGGCAGGGAATAGAAGGGCAGCTAACAGTTGTCAGCTAACAGTCAGCCGGGTTTCCCATCCTTGCGACTTTTTTCTGTCGCAAGGATGGGAGACCACGAACCCCAACCCAGCCGAATGTATCCGCACCACCTAATGAAACCGAAGAGTCCCGCTGAACGCGAAGTCCTATTCGCTCTTGATCGACGTGGCCCGGTTCTTCACAAAAGTAATCGTCCAGTGCTTGCCGTTCTGATCGTAGGTCACCGTGCGGTCGCCTTCCTTGCCGCCATCAGTCTGTATCTTGTGCCCAATCGCCATACGCGTCTCCAGTTCGCTCATCCCCGGCTTGACCTGGTGCGCATCGACGGCTGCCCAAACATCTTTGGGCCAGTGGTCATAAATCGTGTGCGGATCGTCGTAGTAGAAAAGCATGTCGCTGAAATAGGCTTCCTCGTTGCCCTGAATCGCTCCGATGGGTGTTGCATAGAGCGCCGCGCCGCCCGGCAGAGCGAAGACCGCGAAAACTTGCCGGCTGCCGTGTCCTATGCCGTTGTCCTCGGCGGCGGGCACGGCCTGTTGAACGATCTTCTTTACATCCAGCCTCTGCGCCGCGGCGATCAGCCCCACACGCTTGGCAAACTGCACATGGCCACCTGTGTAGGGGTAATAGGGCATGATGTAGCCGTTCTTCATCCATACCGTTGTGCCTTGCAGGCGCAACGTGTCCTCAAAATGCACCGGGAAGAATGCGCGCATCACCACCAGATCGTCCTGGCTCAGCGTCTGACTAGCGTCCGGCTGCCCGATCACTCCGGGATTCTGCCGGTGCCGCCACACGGAAAAAAGATAGATGCCGCCAATGGTCACCGTAATCAGCATCGAAATCAGTATTTTTTGCCAGGTCTTCACGTGTCCTCCGGATGAGGCTTGTTTGTCGCTGGAGGCGACTGTTCAAGATTCTACAAGGATCAATCGGCTGGATGCGCCTTCTTGTTCCCTATTCCATGCTCCCTCTGACCCTGGCCCCCTGGAATGCGCTATCCTGACGAGGAGAGCGGCGCAGCCTTTCAACCCGCATCCTGGCAAACGCGATGGCGATAGCATCAATCGAAAAAACCGCCAAGAATATGGTCCTCACTGTGCAGGACTACTCCCTTTTTGCCTGGCGCGCTCTCACCAATCTTTATCGCCCTCCCATTTACTGGCCTGAATTCCTCGTACAATCCGACATCATCGGATTCGGCTCTTTATCCATCGTCATGCTTTCCGGAATCTCCACCGGCGGTGTGCTGGCGCTGCAATCGTCTGCCACGCTCGCCGCCTTCGGCGCCACCGCCGTCACCGGCCAGTTTGTCTCGATCATCATGATCCGCGAACTGGGCCCGGTGCTGACTGGCATCATGGTCGCCGGCCGCAACTCGAGCTCAATGGCCAGCGAGCTGGGCTCGATGGTCGTCACCGAGCAGATTGACGCTATGCGCGCCCTGGGCGTGGACCCCATTCGCAAGCTGGTCACGCCGCGCATCTTCGCCAGCATCGCCATGCTGTTTTTCCTCACCATCGTGGCCGACGCCTGTAGCATCCTGGGCGGCTCCCTTGTCACCGTTTTCATGAACCATCAAAACGGCATGCAGTACTTTTCCATGGCCTGGGAGCACCTTCGTCTGCCCGACATCGTGCAGGGTCTGGTCAAGCCACTCTTCTACGGGTACATCCTCAGTTCTGTCGGATGTTTCTGCGGCATGAGAACCTCGGGCGGAACCCAGGGCGTGGGCCGCTCCACCATTCAGGCCGTCGTAACCTCCTCGGTGCTGATCCTCTTCGTCGATTTCTTCCTCACCCAGCTTCTGCTGACGCTTTTTGCCGGATGGATGTGAACATCGAACCGCACGGCCAAGACGCGCCTCCGGCTGTGGAGGCTGCTCCCGTTGTTGCCTTTCGCAACGTCTCCATCGCCTTCGACGGTCCGCCGGTGCTGGAGGACGTCAGCTTTTCCGTCGCGCCGGGAGAGACCCGCATCCTGCTCGGCCCGGCTGGAGTGGGAAAAAGCGTTCTGCTCAAGCTTGCCAATGGCCTGTTGCGTCCCGATCAGGGCAGCATCCTGCTCTTCGGCGAAGAGATCGCCCATATGCCCGAGGAGCAGCTTTATCCCCTGCGCAGCCGCACCGGAATGGTCTTTCAGGAGGGCGCGCTCTTTGATTCGCTCACCGTCCGCGACAACGTAGCCTTCCAGCTCATTCAGGAACGGGTTCCCGACAGCGAAATCGACAGACGCGTCCGCGATGCCTTGCGCTTTGTTGAGTTGGAGGAGACCTTTGACCTTTATCCGGCCAGTCTCTCGGGCGGAATGCGCCGCCGCGTGGCCATCGCCCGCGCCTTCATCCAAACGCCGGAACTGCTGCTCTACGACTCGCCCACCGGCGGCCTCGATCCCGTCACCTCGACCACCATCATCGAGCTGATCGTCAAGGAGCGCGACGTCAGCCACACCCCTTCGCTGCTGGTCACCCATCGCCTCCAGGACGCTTTCCTCCTCTGCAACCATCGCTTCGAACCAGAACAGGGCCGCATGGTTCCCTTGCCCAAAGGCGAAACCGACCCCAACACCACCTTCCTCATGCTTGAAGAAGGCCGCCTCATCTTCGACGGCTCCCTCAACGAACTGGTCAAGAGCAAGAACCCATTTGTCCGCGAGTTTTTGCAGTAAGACAAGAATCAGAGATTAGGTCTTTCAGTGGGCGCTGAAACGCCCGTGCCCCTATCCTCAATAGCGACCGCCCGCCGCCAGCCTGCTCCCTATTCCCTGTTCCCGCCCCTACCTGCTAGAATCGCCTGTCTTAATTGATCGCCAAAAACGGTAGGTGCAATCATGGGCTTTAAATTCCAAGGCTTCGATTTTCTTCACCTCGACTCCAGCTTCAGCGAGGACGAACTGCTCGTCCGGAAGACCGCTCGCGACTTTGTCGAGGACAACCTGATCCCCATCATTGAGGAGTGCTTCCGCACGGAGCGCTTCCCGAGTGAGCTGGTCCCGATCATGGGCCAGCTAGGCTTCTACGGCGCCAACCTTGAGGGCTATGGCTGCGCCGGAATGTCCAACGTCGAGTATGGCCTGGTGATGCAGGAGCTGGAACGCGGCGACTCCGGCGTCCGCAGCTTCGTGAGTGTCCAATCCGGGCTGGTCATGTACCCCATTTACACCTTCGGCTCTGAGGAGCAGAAGAGCACATGGCTTCCTAAGCTGGCCACCGGCGAAAAGCTGGGTTGCTTCGGCCTCACCGAGCCCGGCGCAGGCTCCAACCCTGGCGGTATGACCACAACCGCCCGCAAGGTGGGCGACGAGTACATCCTCAACGGCGAAAAGTTGTGGATCACCTCAGGAACCATCTCTGACGTGGCCATCGTCTTTGCCAAAGTCGACGATGAAGGCGGCAGGGTCCGCGGATTCCTGGTCGAGACTGATCGCCCCGGCTTCTCCTCCTACGATGTCCACGGCAAGTGGAGCTTGCGCGCCTCTCACACCAGCGGACTGTCGCTTCAGGATGTGCACGTGCCCCTCTCGGCGATCATGCCCGGCGCGGTTGGCATCAAGAGCGCCTTCATGTGCCTCAACCAGGCCCGTTACGGCATCAGTTGGGGAGCCATCGGCGCGGCCATGGATTGCTTTGACACCGCCCTGCAGTACGCCAAATTCCGCAAGCAGTTCCACGGGGCGCCCATCGCCAGCCATCAGATTGTCCAGGAGAAGCTGGTGTGGATGGCGAATGAAATCTGCAAGGCCCAGCTACTCTCGCTCCAGGTCGGCCGCCTCAAGGACGCCGGCAAGGAACTCCACCAGCACATCTCTCTGGCCAAGCGCAACAATGTATGGATGGCTCTGGAATGTGCCCGCATCTCGCGCGACATCCTGGGCGCCAACGGCATCACCGATGATTATCCCATCATGCGCCACATGATGAACCTGGAATCAGTCATCACTTACGAAGGTACGCACGACATTCACACCCTGATCGTGGGTCAGGCCATCACCGGGATTCCTGCCTACTAAGGGCTCGCCTCCCTCAACTCTTGCGCCTTTTGGGGCGGAAGAGCGCGCGAAAATACCAGCAGGCCGGTTTCAGCTCCAACAGAAGAAGCTGATACCGGCCTGTTTCTTTCTTGCAGCTGAACCCTGAAGAAACATTGGGCCGGATGAGCCCGTCAGCATACAAGTTCTCGACAAAACAGGGCCGGTGCGGCATATTCTTGAGCCATGCGGAATCTTTCTTTCTCTCGTCGTGGATTGCACGGCTTTTCTTTGCTGCCTGCCCTCGCTCTTGCCCTTGCATTGGCCGGCCTGACTCTAGCGCAACAGCCTGCCAGCGCGCCCATCGTGCTCCATGCGGCGCGGCTGCTCCAGGTAGACACCGGAACGCTGCTCCAGCCCGGCGAGATTCTGGTCGAGGGCGAGCGCATCCGCGCCGTGGGCAGGTCCGTCGAGCACCCGCAAGGGGCCAAGGTCTTTGACTTGGGCGACGCCACGCTGCTCCCCGGCCTTATCGACGCCCATGTGCATCTCCTTCTGCACCCCGGCGCCGAAGACCTGCAAACGGTCGAGGAGTCGGTTCCCTGGCGCACGATTCTGGCCGAACAGGCCGCCAAAGCGGATCTGATGGCCGGCTTCACCGCCGAACGCGACATGGGCACCGAGGGCGCTGGTTCGGCAGACACGGCGGTTCGCGACGCCATCAACGCGGGCCTCATCCCTGGGCCTCGAATGCGCATCAGCGGCAACGCCATCAGCATCCTGGGCGGCCACGAAGACGCCATCCGCTACAACCCCGCCCAGCACGTGCTTCCCAACGCCGACTACGCCAACTCCGCCGACCAGTTGATCGAGGTCATCCGCGCACAGCACAAGGAAGGCTCGGACTTCGTCAAAATCTACGAGACTGGCAAGGACACGGTTGTTGACGGCGAATTGCACACGCCGTATCAATACACCGAGGCACAACTGGCAGCGGCGGTTCAGGAGGCTCGCCGGCTGGGCACAGGCATCGCCGTCCACGACGACGGAGAACCGGGCGCGCTCTACGCAGTTCAGGCCGGCGTAGTCTCCATCGAGCACGCCACCGAACTCAGCGACGAAACCATGCGCCTGATGCGCGAGAAACAGATTCCCGCCGTACCCACCTTCGCCATCTTCGAATACTTTTTGCAGCACGCCCCCTCGGCAGCCGTCGCCGGCCGTGAGCAGATTCTCCTTGGAGTGAAGATTCGCGAGTTTAAGCGGCAAATCGCCGCCCGCATCCCCTTCGCCGTCGGTTCAGATGTCGGTCCCTTTCCCCACGGCACACAAGCGCGCGAACTGGAGTTGATGGTCCAATTCGGAATGAAGCCACTGGCCGTCTTGCAGGCTGACATGATCGAAGGTGCGAAACTGCTCGGCTGGGAGGAAGAGATCGGCCAGCTCAAACCCAGCTACTTCGCTGACATTGTCGCCGTTCCCGGCAACCCGCTCGACGACATCACCGCCGTTGAGCGCGTGAGCTTTGTAATGAAAGGCGGCGCGGTGGTACGGCAGTAGACTGTGTCCAGAAACTCGATCTATTTCGAAAATTGTGTAGACCGGAATTTTTCGGTCTCCCACCCATTCCGCAGAAAAACGCGGAATGGATGAGGCGCGGAAGTTTATAGCAAAAGCCAAATTGCTCTAAAGTATGCAATTCGGAAAAGTCGCCCGGGACTCGTGCCTTTTCCGCAGTTCACAATGCCCTGATCAACTATTCTCTATCGAAAGCCGGTATTGAACAGCGGCTCATTGCGGAGGGGTTTGCGCTGCCGCTTTCGCCTTCTTCGCCAGGATCGTTTCGAGCACTCGCGTGTACCGCCTCGGCTTTACCGCCTTGAGGGAATCCTTCACCGCCTTGCGGTAGGCGGTCAGGTAGAGGGAATACATGATCGCGAGTGAGCACCCTATTCCCCACAGAAATCCGAGGCAGGTTCCAAGCAGAGCAGCACGTCCAAAAGCATCCATCCAGATATCCCCCTTCCAACCTCAACTTAAACCGCGACGACAAAACTGTCTTCAGTCCGCGTGACCGGGTGGTAGAGCGTGTCGCGCTCCACCGGAATTCGTCCGGCCTCAGTAATTAGACGGCAAAGCTCCTTGCGCGTCATCCCCTGCGGCGTCGTTGCACCTGCGTCATGGTAAATCTTCTCCTCGATGACCGTACCATCCAGATCGTCTGCGCCGAAGCGTAGCGCAATCTGCGCAATCTTCGCGGTAAGCATCTGCCAGTATGCCTTGATGTGGGGGAAGTTGTCGAGCAATAATCGGCTGACCGCCATCTGGCGAATATCCATCAGCCCCGTGGTGACCGGCAAGTGGCTGAGCGCCGTGTGCTCTGGATGAAAAGCCAGCGGAATGAATGCCTGAAATCCGCCGGTCTCGTCCTGTACCGCCCTGAGTTTCAGCAGGTGGTCCACGCGGTCTTCGTCGTTCTCAATGTGCCCATACAACATCGTCGCGTTGGACTTGAAGCCCATCTTGTGAGCCAGCCGCGCTGTATTGAGCCACTCTTCGCCGCCGATCTTGTGATCGCAGATTACCGACCGCACCCGGTCAGCAAAGATCTCCGCGCCGCCGCCGGGCATCGAGTCCACGCCCGCCTCGCGCATCTTCCTGAGCGTTTCTTCAATGGTGAGCTTGGCGCGCCGCGCAAAGAAAGCCACTTCCACCATCGTGAAGGCCTTCACATGAACCTTGGGAAAACGCTGTTTCAATCCCTTAACCAGGTCGAGAAAATACTCCAGCGGCAGGTCCGGGTGCAGCCCGCCGACGATGTGAAACTCCGTCACCGCCTCCGAGTAGCCCGTGGCCGCCGTCTCCCAAGCCTCTTCCAGAGCCATCGTGTAGCCTGCCGGGTCACCCTTCTTGCGTCCGAAGGCGCATAGCCGGCAGTTGGCCACGCAGACGTTGGTGGGGTTGATATGCCGGTTGACGTTGAAGTAGGTCACGTCGCCATGCAGCCGCTCCCGCACATGGTTGGCCAGCCAGCCCACGGCCAGCACGTCCGATGAACCGTAAAGCGCGAGACCGTCGTTGAAGTCCAGCCGTTCGCCCGCCAGCACCTTGGCGGCAATTGGCTCAAGCCGCAAGTCATGGCTCCGAAAGGCTGCTGGTTGGCGGGAAACCGCTGTCTCAGTCTGCATTGTTCGATGATACAGAAATTCGTTGCGGCCGATCATTTCTGCCCTGCTTCTACTCCGGCCGTCTGCGGTTCGACGAGCACCCCGTCATACAGCGAGGCCGCCAGCAACCGCTCTCCAGCCGCACGCACCAAGGCAATCCGGTAGCCGGTCTGAGCCCATTTCCACTCCATCGACTTGGGATCGATGGCGTAAACCTGGTCGCTCGCCCGCGAGCTGGCCAGAACCTTGCCCAGGTGACGGTCATAGAAAAGATCGTCCACGCCGCTCAACGGAAACCAGTGGACCCATAGCCAGGTCCGGCCCAGATCCCGCGTGAAGTACACTCCCTCGCGCGCGCCCAGCCACAACGTCCCATCGGCGGAGAAAACGACGCAATGAATGCGCGTGAGCATGGCCGGAATCCTGATGGGCATCCAGCTCTGGCCGGCGTCAGTAGACAGAACCACGCCATCCTGGCGAGCGGCCACCAGTTGCGCTCCGTGCGCGGCAACCGAAAGATACGCTACCGAGCCCATCACCGGCCCACCCTGCCAACTGGCCCCCTTGTCCTTGCTGGTAAACAGTCCGCCGACGGTCGAAGCCAGCCAAACGTCCCCGGAAAGGTCGAGCGAACGGACGCGGCCGTCCATCTCGCGGCGTGTATCCTTCACCTGCTTCTCGACGTTCACGCGCTTTCCGGAGTGCGTCTCGGTAACCCGTTTCACCAGCGTATTCTGAATCGTGTTGCGCGGACTCCAACTGCCCCCCGGCGCATCCGCGGACTCTGTTTCCAGCGCGAAGATGCCGTGATTGGTTCCCGCCAGAATCGTTCCCTCCGGCGACTCAGCCAGGGCAAAGACGTCGCGTCCATCAAGTCCGTTGTCGATCTGTTCCCAATGCTCGCCGCCATTGTTGGAAACAAAGACGCCGCCATAGGTCTTGTCATTGACCACGCCCGCAAAAAGCCGCGCTGGATTGGCGCGATCAACCAGCAGCGCCTCAACCTTGCGCCCGGAGAAGCCCTCATTGGCGGCCACAAAGCTGCGCCCCGCATCCTGGCTGAGCAGAACCCCGCCCCGGTCAGTAGCCACCAGCACATGATTCGAGTCCCGCGGATCGACAAAGACGTCGTTCACGATGACCTCCGGACCGGTCAGGCGCTGAAATTTCTTGCCCCCATCCACGGTCTTGTAGAGGCCTTCGGTGGTTCCGGCATACACGACCTCCTGGTTTGCCGGGTCCTGCTTCAACACCCGCGTCCGCCGTGCTTCTGCGGGAATGCCCTCAATTTTCTTGAACAGCTCGGCCGCATTCTCGCTCTTGTAAATGCCGCTGCACGCGCTGGCATAAACGATGCGCGGCTTGACCGGATCGATGATGATGGAAAACACATCCGAGTCGTCGATCACGCCCTTCTTGATGTTGTGCCAGTTCTTGCCGCCATCGGTGGTCTTCCACGGAAGATGCCATGTGCCGGCGTAGATCACATCGGGGTCCGCGGGATCGATGGCCAGCGACTCCACCTCGTGTATCTCCTGGCTGCCCGGCGGGCTGATCAGCGCCCAGGTGGCGCCGGAATCCGTACTCCGGAAAACCCCTTCGAGGGTTCCCGCAAAGAGCATTGCGGGGTTCGACGGCGCCTGCGCAAAGGCGCGAATCGACTGGCCGCGCAGCCCCTCCACGACACTCCAGTTCCGGCCTCCATCGTGGCTCACCCACAGCCCTCCGCCGGGATGATCCAGTTGCCATGCGGCGACAAAGACGGTGGCGGGATGAAGCGGGTCCACGATAATGTGGTCCAGAATCAGGTCATCGGAGTGATCCAACTTCGAAAGCCGACGCCAGGATGCGCCTCCGTTCACGGACTCATAGAGCCAACTGTTGGTGGCGCCAAGATACAAATGGTCAGGCTGGCCGGGAACAGCCGCAAAGGCGCGCGCATCGCCGCCCACCGGACCAATGACTCTCCACTGCGCCTGCGCAGCCAAGTTGGGGACGGCAAACGAAAACAGGACCAGAAGGGCGGCCTGCGCGAATAGTCCGGACCGGAAGGAAAAATCTAAGCAGATATGCGGACGATTCATGCAGGCAAATAACTCCCTAAGTTCATATCACGAGTATACAAAGAATGCATCCAGGCCGGTCCCAGGCACACCCAGTCTCAACTCCCGGATGGAAGGTACATCTCCGCATGGCGCTTGTCTGGCTGTTGGCTGCCGGAGCTATGCTCCTGGGCGATTCCGCCCACGGCGGCGTTTCCCGCAGTTCAGAAAAAACCAGAGTAAATCAAAGAAGCTGACCGGCATGCCGGTCAGCTTCGAGTGATTGCAGAAGAAATTGTGCTGTCTTACACTGCCCTTCGCGGCAGACCGCGAGGCCTGCCGCAAAGAGAGCGAGTTGACTACTTGCCAGCTTCCGGTTTTGCAGCAGCCTTCGTGTGGTGCTTTTTGGCACCCAAGGCCTTGCGCGGCTGCGCCTTTACCACGGTCTCATCCACAGGGGTGGTTCCCTGCACGTCGGCCGTAAAGTTCGCGCCGGCTGGCACAAGGTAATTTTCCACCTTCTGATCGTCCGCCGTGCCTGTCGCTACGCTGATCCGCGAAGCATCAATGCCCTTCTCCGTCACCAGATAGTCCTTGACGTTGACGGCGCGCTCGGCGGCCAGATTCGTAACCTTGACGTGCTTGTGCTTCTCGGCGGCCTTCTGCTCCTTAGCAGTCTTGGCCTGTTCCTTGGCGTTCGCCTCGCCCACTACCACCAGCTTGGCATCCGGCTGCTTCTGCAGGTCGAGAGCGATTTCGTCCAGAATCGCCTTGGCTTCGTTGTCAGCACGCGCCGGACGCTTCTTGTCCTTGCCGTAGCTGATCGATGCCAGCGCCTGGGTATGCGGAACCGGAGGCACATACGGGGCCAGGATGGTCACGCTGGTGCTTGCGGTTGCTACCTGCCCCTTGTCGTCGGTCACGTTGCAGGTGATCCCCGCCACGCCAGTCGGCGCACCGGTCGATGAAAAGGCTGCTGTGGCGCCATTGCCGCTGATGGTGCCGGCGGCTGCCGCGTAGCTGTATGTCAACGGGCGGTTCTGTGGGCTCACGCCGACTGCGGTAACAGTGCTGCCTTCGCCCGGCTTGATGGTGCTCGGGCTGGCCGAACAACTGATCGTCGGCGGCTCGAACGGCTTCACCGTAAAGCTGGCCGTGGCGTCTGCCGTCTGACCCGGCTTCAGGCCCTCCTTGCCCAGCTTGCCTTCCTTCACTTCCGCCTTCACCGTATATGTGCCGGGAGCAAGCGTTGTGGTGGCCACCGTGGCCGTCGTTCCGTTGCCCGTCACGTCAGTTCCGGACCAGTTGTAAATTACGCTCGTCTTCTTCTTGGTGTCCACCGATCCGGGCGTAGCGGTCACTGTGACCGGCTCGCCGGCATAGATGGCTGGAGGGGCGGCCTGGGCCGTCAACGTTACCGGCGGAGCCTTCTTGCACCCCATGGGTACGAAGACTAAGCACGCCGAAGAGAGTACCAGACAAACAGACTTCAAATTTCGCGAGTACATGTAATTCTCCTCCACAACCATGTTGAAATCATTGAAGAAATGGTTCGCTTTTACTTACCATTTCCACATTACGACCTAACGGAGCATCCCGAAAGCGATAATACGACAGAATCCAATACGAATTCATGGTAGCATATCATCTCTTCCAGCGTTGGCCCAATCTCAGTCCCCTAGTGTCAGCCCTATCTCAGTCTCCCGGTGTCAGCTTGGTCGGAAGCTTGAAATTTGCTTGTAAATTTCACATTCCATTCATGCGAAACACAGGCCCACTGGGGCGAAAATGCAGCCTGAATACATGAAACGAAAGGGGTTGACCAGCGCGCCGGTCAACCCCAAATGATTGCACCATGAATCCCTCACCTGATATGCGTCCGGCCCCCGTGGTTGCACCTTTGGGGGCCGAACGATCTGTATTGCGCCGGAAGAGGCCGATTGGCCTATTTCGCGTGCTTGGCAGCCTTCTTGTGAACGGTATGCAGCGGCTTGCGCGGCTGTGCCTTCACCGTGGTCTCGTCCACCGGGGTGGTTCCCGCCACGTCAGCCGAGAAGCTGGCGCCCGAGGGCACCAGGTAGTCTTCCGCCGTCTGGCCATCCGCCGCGCCAGTCGCCACGCTGATGCGCGAAGCGTCAATGCCCTTCTCCGTCACCAGATACTCCTTGGCGTTGACCGCGCGCTCGGCGGCAATATCCGCGATCTTGACGTGCTTGTTCTTCAGCGCCGCCTTTTCTTCCTTCGCAGTCTTTGCCTTCTCCTTGGCATCCGAATTGCCCACCACGACAGCCTTGGCATCGGACTGCTTTTGCAGATCAAGCGCTATCTCGTCCAGACAGGCCTTGGCTTCGTTGTCCACCCGCGTCGGGCGTGTCCTGTCTTTGGAGAAGCTGATCGAACACAGCGCCTGGGTATGCGGCACAGGAGCCACATACGGAGCCGTGATGGTCACGCTGGTGTTCGAGGTTGCTGTCTGCCCCTTGTCGTCGGTCACGTTGCAAGTGACTTCCACAGCGCCCGTCGGCGCGCCCGTCGAGGAGAAAGTCGCGGTCGGCCCGCTGCCTGTCACCGTGCCAGCCGAAGCCGAGTAGCTATAAGTCAACGGACGGTTCTGCGGACTCACGCCGACCGCGGTAATCGTGCTGGTGTCGCCCGGCTTGACGGTGCTGGGGCTGGCCGAGCAACTGATTGTCGGAGGCTCGAAGGCCTTCACAGTGAAGCTGGCTGAAGCGTCGGCAGATTCCCATGGCTTGAGACCTTCCTTGCCGGGTTTGCCTTCCTTCACTCCACACTTCACCGTAGACGTGCCGGGTGCAAGCGCCGCTGTGGCCACCGTGGCCGTCGTTCCGCTGCCTGTCACGCCGTTGCCAGACCAGGTATAAATCGCATTCAGCTTAGGGTTCAACCCACCAGCCATCGCCGTCACCGTGACCGGATCGCCGGGATAGACCGAAGCCGGAGTCGCCAGGCACACCAGGGACACCGGCGAAGGCGCGGCCATAGCTGGGTGGAAAACAATGCCTGCGCTCAGCCGCGCCGCATTGATGTTCACGGTCTGGCTGGGATATGTATATCCCGAGTCAAAGTTCACGTGCATATATTCATAATCGCCCTGAAAAAGACGAATCGCTATGCGATGTCTCCACCAACCCGTTTCGTAATCCAAGCCACCGCCAACGGTCACGGCTGGAGCCCAGGTATATTTGTTGTGAGCCGCGCCGTCAACTAGCGCTCCACCGGCAAGCACGTGCGCGAACGGCGTAAAGCTGGTCGTGGGATAACGCAAAATCAATCCGCCAGACGCGGTTGTAAAACCGTCGTTGTTGCCGTGCGTCCCTTTTTCCCCTGGAGGATTATCGTTCTGTATGCCCCACTCATGAATGCCCACTTCCGCCTGAGCGCCAACATACCGAGTGAAGAAATACGAACCACTAACAATCGCACCAAAATTGACGTTATCGTAGGAGACCGGCACGGTCGTGGTCGCGGACCCTAGATAAGGCGCCCCGTTCTCGGTTGACTGCACTGATCCATGAGGGGCTAGAAAACTGTAACCCACAAAGATGTCCCACTTCGGCGGAACATCCGTAGGCGCCCCTTTCACCGACGGAACGACCTGAGCGGCCACGGTAGCAGGTAAGAACGCTATGAAAGCCACGGCAAGAAGCCAACTCACAAATTTCGAAACACGAGAGAACATCCGTTCTTCCTCCGCAATCAATCTGGGCGACCGATGAACATAGCTGCTTGCGAGCGCCGATACCTGCTCAGAACAGGCTCGATTCTTCACAATAAGTGAATTTTTTCACTTCCTTACACACAAACCTACCACTAGAAGGAGAGTTTTCGAAAGAGTATTTCTTTCATAAAGATATAGCTGGTGCTTCTCTGAATACTTCGTAACTCTTGTGCAATTACTTTGGTAATGAGTTTCTTCCCAGATCGGCCCCACCCCGCCCTGCTATCGCTGATTCAGGGTTTTCAGAAGGCTGCGCGGTTCACGCTGAATCTTCTCTTGAAGCAGCGTGAGTGCATAGATGAGTTGCTCGGGGCGCGGCGGACATCCAGGAACATACACATCCACGGGAACCACCTGGTTGACGCCCTGCACCACCGCATAGTTATTGAATACCCCGCCGGAGGTGGCGCAAGCGCCCATTGAGATCACCCACTTCGGCTCTGGCATCTGGTCGTAGAGACGGCGGAGGACCGGGGCCATCTTCTGCGAAACTCGCCCGGCAACGATCATCAGGTCCGATTGCCGCGGAGAAGGCCGGAAGACCTCGGCGCCGAAGCGAGCAATGTCGAAGCGCGCGGCGCCTGTTGACATCATTTCGATCGCGCAGCAGGCCAAGCCAAAGGTCATGGGCCAAATGGAGTTCTTCCGGATCCAGTTCACCGCAAAATCCAGCGAAGTCAGCAGGACGCCCTCTGGCTCTTCATAGCCGTAACTCACTTCCGTGAGCTTTACGCGGTTTTTCGCGCTGCTCTCCAAGGCTCCGAAAAGGTAGTGGTCGCGCTCAACCGTGGCCGTCATAGGACTAATATACCTCCACTTCTTACAATAAGGAGTTGCCGCCCGGCTCCCAGCTGCGGTTTATCGTTTCTGGTTTTCGTTTGCCGACTCGGGTGGTGGCCAGCTGATGAAAAATCCAGCGCGAGTGGGCGAACTGGCCCTCCCGCCTGTTACGCTGTCAAACGAGGCATTTTCTTATGCTCAAAATTGAAGCGATTCTCCAGCCATCCAAGCTGGATGCGGTCAAGGATGCGCTGCTCGAGGCCGGAATCGAAGCCATGACCATTCTGGAGGCTCGCGGCCATGGCCGTCAGAAGGGCCATACCGAGTTCTATCGCGGCCGCGAATACACCGTTGACCTTCTGCCCAAGATCAAGATCGAGATGGTAGTCAGCGACGAGTTGAAGGACAAAGCCGTCGAGGCGATCCTCGGCACGGCGCGCACCGGCCGCATCGGCGACGGCAAGATCTTCATTAGCCGCATCGAGGAAGCCATTCGCATCCGCAATGACGAACGAGGGGAATTGGCACTCTAAACAGTGTTGGACTCTTCCGCGCCAAAGAGATCGCCGGTTGTCTCAAAGGATGGAGACAACTCCGCCAGGGGGGACGATGCGTTGCGCCGCACGCGAAGATTGTTGAGTGCATAGTCAATGAACCGCGGTTCGAAATGCGGGACTTGGCCCATAAACCGGCAAGTCGCAACCACCTGATCGACGATGAACTTCGGCTGATAAGCTGCCAGTTCGAGTCCCTTTTCATGCTTGAGCTTGTACACGATGGCGCTGAATGTTTCGCTGGGCAGCGTAAATCCCTGCCGCGCGCACTCCTTATCGAAAATCTGCCGGTAAAGTTCCAGGCTTGGCGCACCGATCTCGATTTTGTACGGGAGACGGCGCAGGAAGGCAGGGTCCATCAGGTCTTCCGGCTCCAGGTTCGTGGAAAAGATTACCAATTCCTCAAAGGGGATGCTGAAGCTCTTGCCCGTATGCAGTTTCATAAAATCGACACGGTTTTCCAAGGGCACGATCCAGCGGTTGAGCAAACTCTTGGGGCTGACCAGTTGGCGGCCGAAGTCGTCGATGATGAAACAGCCTCCCAGCGCCTTCACGTGCAGGGGCGCCTCATAGAAGTGGCCTGAGAGGTCATAGCGCATATCGAGCATATCCAGCGTCAGTTCGCCGCCGGTGGAGATGAACGGCCTCCGGCAGGGAACCCAGCGCGCGTCATACTCCTCGGCACGGACAAACGAGATGCTCCCCTCGTCGCTTGAGGAGGTGGGATTCACCGCGATATGGACGCTGGGATCATAGAAGCAGATAATCTGACCCTCGATGGAGATCGCATAAGGAACGTAGATCACATCGCGGAAGACGTTGCCCAAAGAATGCGCGAACGAAGTCTTGCCATTGCCCGGAGGGCCATAAAGGAGCATGGCCCGGCCCGAGTTCAATGCCGGCCCGCTTTGTTCCAGAATGCTGTCACTGAAGGTCAGATCGCCAAGGGAGCTGCGAATGCGGTCGAAGGAGACCAGTTCGTTGGTCAGCTTCTGCAGGCTCACCTGATAAGAGAACTCCTCAATGGTGACCGGCGCTGGTCCCGCATAGCGCAATTGCTCCATGGCGTCGAGCGTCCAGCGCTTGCCCTCGTCAGTGAATGCATAGCGCATATCGATCGGGCTAAAGGCGTCGCGCATCCCCAGCGCGCGCAGCAGTTGCCGGTCGACGGCCATGCTGATCAGCTCGGCCACGATAGGGTAAGGCAGCTTGATGGCTTCGATGTACTCGCGGCAGGTCCCCAGGCGGCCTGTATAGATCAACTTCATCAACAGGCTCAGAAGATCCAAAGAGTCGATTCCTGTGGCCGCAATATCGGCTGGCTCGGCTGGTATGCGCTTCAGAAAAGACTCCAGCGCCCGCTGGTCGATGGCTCCCAGAGCCACCAGGTTGTCGCCAAGCCGGCCGCCGTTGCTGGACTGACGCTCCAGCGCCTCTGCCACATCTCCAACAGTGACCAGATTCGCCTGGATCAGCAGATCTCCCAATCGCATTTGTGCGCCGATGGTGTCCTCCTGGCGACAGCCTCAGATTGCCGCGTTCCTCAACCCTCATCGTTTATGGCCGCTGTGAGGCGAATCGAGCTACTCAATCCGATATTCTACCCAAAAATGCTAAAGGGCGCTGATTTTCTGGCGCGCGCCTCATCCTCAGATCCAGATTCCGAGGTTTGGCGGGCCATAAACTCAGTCCAGCAGCCGCAAATCGCCAAACTCGGGGCCACTTTATTCCGCTCACTCTTCCGTTTTTCGAGCCCCGTCAGCCAAAAAACTCTCCACGTCCGCCAATTTCGCTTATTCTGGTAAGAATTCTTCTTGCTGCGGCAAGCCACAAACAATCTCATGAACCCAGTCGCTTTAGCGGTTGATGATCTTCGGGAGCAGTATACGCGGGAAATGACGCTCGTGCGCCAAACCTGCGAACGGACCGGCGACGGCACGGCGGCCATTCGACGCCGTTCGGCGGTGGTCGACCGGATCCTGATTGAGATGTGGCGCCGCGCCTTCTCCGCCCAGCCGGCAAAGAACATCTCCTTGCTGGCTTTGGGCGGCTACGGCCGCAAGGATCTCTTCCCCTGTTCCGACATCGATGTGCTTTTCCTCTTTGCCGATGACAAAACCGAAACCCCGTCTAGAGATGCTGTCCGCGCCTTTGTCCAAGGGATGTGGGACATCGGTTTGCGCGCCAGCCCTGTCTCGCGCACCCTCAAAGAAGCGGGCCGCTTCGACCCCGGCAACCTCGAATTCACCCTGGCCACGATCGACCGCCGCTTCCTGGCCGGCCATTTCCCGCTCTATCAGCAGCTCCACCAGACCATCCTCCCGGACCTGTTCCTGAGCGAGTGGAATACCATCACCCAGAAGCTGGGCGAAGCGGCTCGCGCCCGCCACGCCAGGTTCGGCAACACCATCTTTCACCTCGAGCCCAACCTCAAGGACTGTCCCGGAGGCCTGCGCGACTACAGTCTCGCCGTCTGGTTCGCCCTGCTCTTCCACCTGAAAGAGACCAAGGAGTGGCCGCGCCACCGCGGCAGCGTCTTCCAGAGCGCCCGTGGCGACGCCGAGGCGGCCTTCGACTTCCTCGCCGCCGCCCGATGTTTCCTCCACTTCCGCCACGGTCACGACGACAATATCCTCGACTGGCAATCTCAGGACGAAGCCGCGGCCAACTCCATCGGCCTGGAGACGCGCGGCACCGCCGATCCAGCCTACTGGATGCGTACCTACTATCGCCACGCCCGCGTCATCTATCGCCGCGCCGCCTTGCTCATGGAGCATCTGCCCGCCCCGGTCAGCTTCTACCACCAGTTCCGCCGCCACCGCAGTTCCATCGCCGGTACTGACTTCCTCCTCGACGAGGGCCGCATCGACATCGTTCCCGGCGCACAGATTAGCGACACCAGCTCCATCCTGCGCATCTTCTCGCTGATGGCCACTTACGGCTACCCCCTCTCCCAGGCCGCCGAAGACCGCATCACCGATGCGCTGCCCGCCCTGGCCATCAACCTCCCCGAAGGGCCTTACCTGTGGAACGCCCTGCGTGAAGTACTGCTGGGTCCGCACGCCGCTCACGCCCTGCGCACCATGCATGCCCTCGGCGTTCTTGAAATGCTGATCCCCGAGTTTCACGGCATTGACGCCCTGGTGATTCGCGATTCCTATCACCGCTACACCGTCGATGAGCACACCTTCCTCACCATCGACAATATCCACAGCCTCCGCCAGCCCGCCCACGACTACGAACAGCGCCTCTCCACACTGCTGCCCGAGATCGACCGCCTCGACCTATTTCTGCTCGCCCTGCTCCTCCACGACATCGGCAAGGCCCGCCGCACCGGCGACCACATCCCTCCCAGCATCGAACTCGCCGACGCCTTCCTCGCTCGTCTGGAATTCGACACCGAAGAGCGCGAGGCTGTTCTCGAACTCATTCGCCTTCATCTGGAAATGTCCAACGCCCTGCGCCGCGACATCTTCGACCCGGAAAACGTGCGGGACTTCGCCGAAAAGGTCGGCAGCCCCATGCTCCTCAAGGAGCTTGCCCTGCTCACCTTCGCTGACATCAAGGCCGTCAACCCCGATGCCCTCACGCCATGGAAGGCTGAGAATCTCTGGCAGCTCTACATCTCCACCTCCAACTTCATGGACCGCTCCGTCGATGAGGTCCGCTACCACGCCAAATTTGACCCCACGCTTCTCAATCGCCTCCGCTCCATGGCGCCCGCCGGCCAGTACGGCGCCCTGCAACAGTTCCTCGAAGGATTGCCGCAGCGTTATTTGCAAACCCGCCTGCCCGAGCAAATCCGGGACCACTTCCTGTTGGCCGCCAACCTCGACGAGGACCCCGTCCAGATCGACCTGCGCCCCCACCGCCAGCTCTTCGACCTTACCGTCATCACCCGCGACCGCAGCCGCCTCTTTGCCGACGTAGCCGGCGCCCTGGCCGCCTGGGGCATGAACATCGTCAAGGCTGGCGCTTTCTCCAACGACGCAGGCGTGGTCGTCGATAGCTTCCACTTCAGCGACGTCTACCGCACCATCGAGCTGAACCCCAGCGAGCGCGAGCGATTCCTCGCCTATCTCCACGACGTCGTTGCGCAGAAGGTTCCGGTCGAGCCGCTGCTGGAAGCCCGCCGCCACAACGTCCGCGCGGCCAACCTCAAAGTCGAGGTCGCCCCCCGCCTCCAGTTCGACTCCGAGTCCTCCTCCCACGCCACCATCCTGCAGGTGGTGGCTCAGGACCTGCCCGGCCTGCTCCGCCAGATTGCCCTCACCCTCAGCGCTCACCAGTGCAACATCAAGGTAGCCCTCATCGATACCGAGGGCGAAACCGCCATTGACGTCTTCTATCTCACCAGCCACGACGCCAAGCTAACTGTAGACTCCCAGCGCCTCCTGTCCAAGGACCTCATCGCAGCCCTTGATGGATTGCGCGCTGCCACGGCCTGAATTCCGCCTGCCAGCCAGCACTATGCCCCATAAAGCAGAAAGTCCCGCTCCCAGCGCATTTTCATCGCGCTGGAAGCGGGGCTTTCTGCTCTCCGACTTTACGGCTCCACGTGCAGCGGCGTCGCTTTCGCCGTGGGCATTGAAACCTTCAGAATCTTCGCCACGGTAGGCGCAATCTGCCGCATATCGATCACCCCAAGATTGCGATGGTGCGCGATTCCAGCTCCTACGGCAAAGAACGACGCACGCATCTCGGGGTACTCCGGCGAAAATCCGTGCGACCCCCTCGTCGTGGGAATTGGAGTGACCAGGCTGCCGCTGGTTGCCGCGCCCAGGTAGTAGCCGGGCTTGAGAACCACGAGAAAGGCCGCATCCGGAAAAGCTCCGCGCGTCTTCATTGCGTCGCGGTCCAGAATCTCGGCGATGCCGTTGGCCGGGTCCGCGGCCAGCTTATCCAACATTGCCTTCACCTGCTGCTCGGTCTGCTTGTCGTTCGGGTCATGCAGCATGATGGCGGCCATGCCTCCAGCTCCCCACGGCTCGGCCTTCCAGGAGCTGATCGCCTGAGTCTTGGTCTCCGGATTCACACTCACCTGCACCAGCCCCGACTGCATAAAGGGAATCGAGAGGTTCACCAGATGCGTGAGGGTCATGAATCCATGGTCGGAGACCAGCACCACCACAGCGGAAGGATCCGCGGCAACGGCCGCCTTCGCCAGCCGCGCCATCATCCCATCCAGCGCTTCCAGATCCGCATCCGCTTCCACGCTGAAGGGGCCGTGCGCGTGCTGGGTGTCGTCCAGCGAACTCAGATGGAGGGTCATGAACGCGGGCTTCATTTTGCGCAGAATCTCCACCGTGTAGCGGGTCTTGATCTCATCGCCGCCGATGCTGGTGTCGTTGCCCATCATGTACTCGCCCGCCGCCGGCTCCAACTCCTTCAGCAGCGTGCCGGGACGCGAGAGCCCGGCAATCATGTACCGGTCCGCAGGATTCAAAGTGCCCGAACCGCCTGACGGATTGGCGTTACGCCAGTATTCCGGAATCAGGTAATCCACATCCGTAGCGCCGACGCTCACCGGCCACCCGACACTGGCCGTGCGCAGGCCGCCCTGATGCGCAACCTTCCACAGCGTGGGAACGCGAATCTCGGGCGCGTACCAGTTCCATGCGCCGGAATAGTTTTGCAACGGGTCGAATCTGAGATTGTTGTAGATCCCATGCTCGGCGGGCCAAACGCCGGTCACCAGCGTCGTGTGGCTCGGATAAGTCACGGTGGGCCAAATCCCCACCACGCCCTCGGCATACGCTCCGTCGCGAACCAGTGTGCGCAGATACGGCACCTTCATGCCATGCGCATCCGCCTGCGTAATGTATTCAGGCTTCAATCCATCGATGGAAATCATCAGCACCGGCGCCGCGTGCCCTAACGGGATCAGAGCGGAAACCAGCAGAAGAGCCGGCAGCAACTGCATCAACAGACGGCGGGAAACTCGACTCATGAGGAACGCTCCTGTGCGGCAGCCTGCGCCTCCTCAAGCTCCAGGATGAGCAGCGGCTCCCGCTGACTACATAATTCTCCTCAACAAGTCTATAGCGTTTTGAAAGTACGCCGCTTTCCTTCAAGAAACAGCCTCATGCTGTCCGGCCCTAGTGGATTTTTGGGAATTGGCCTTATGCTGGAGCCGAAGCTACGGCAGACTCGCGCTGCGCAATGACTGCAATCTGATGGAGCATCCCTTTGAAGATGCAGTAGTGGATCGGGTATAGCGCGTACCAATAAAGAAGCCCGAAGAGTCCGGCTGGATCGAAGATTGCGGTTTGCCGAATCACCGAGCCATGGTTGGTTGGTTCAACTTCAAACTGAAGCCACGCACGACCCGGAACTTTCATCTCCGCCACGAGGTTCAGCCTGCGGTCTGGTTCAACACTCTCTACGCGCCAGAAATCCAGAGCATCGCCAGCTACCAGTGCGTGAGGATCACGGCGCCCCCGGCGGAGTCCTACGCCACCCACAAGAAGATCAAGGAATCCTCGAATCTGCCACAGAAAATTGGCAAAGTACCACCCGTTCTCGCCTCCAATCCGCTGGATGGGAGCAAAGGCCAAGGCGGATGGGACGGACACGTATGCGGTCCGGGAATCGACGAGCCTGGTCCCGAACCGAACACCGCCCCAAGATGCGGGTTTGCCGCTGGACGAGAGCGCGTCGGACCAGAATGTCGCGGCATACTCCAGGTTTTCGTTGTGAAGGGCCCTCTCGATGGCCTTTCTCAACCCCATTGGCCGAATATTGAAAGCGGTCAACGCCGACTTATCACGGACTAGCGTCGGGTTCCTCATGCTCTCGATGAGCTTGCGCCCAACGCGCGCATAGATGGGAGTAACCAGACCCAGCCACAGACTCGACAAGTGCGGCGTCAGGACGGGCACCGGGATCATCCATCGCCGCAGTCCGCATTGCCGCGCGTACTCCTGCATAATTTCGCCATAGCTTACCTGGTCGGGACCGCCGATCTCAAAAATTGCGGACTGTTCAAGAGGCAGATCCTGCGCGGCCACAAGATAGGCGACCACATCTTCAATCGCAATCGGCTGGGCTTTGACCTCAACCCATCGCGGGCAGATCATAACTGGCAAGCGTTGCACCAGAGCACGAATCATTTCAAACGAGAGGCTTCCGGAGCCGATGACGATCGAGGCTCGAAATTCGATCACCGGAATCTTCGAACTGCGCAGGATATCAGCCACCTCGTGTCGGCTCCGCAGATGTGCGGATAACGCCTGATCCTGATTTCCCAGGCCGCCCAGGTAGATAATGCGGTTGACTCCCTGCTCACGAGCGGAGTCTGCAAAATTTTGTGCGGCTTGCCTGTCTTCCGCTTCAAACTGCCCCGCCGAACCCATGGAATGGACGAAATAGTAAGCTGTTTGCACTCCGGCCATTGCCGGTCGAAGAGAAGCGCGATCCAGGCAATCCGCCTGAATCACTTGCGTAGAGGAAGAAACCCTCGAACGAAGAAACTCGGGATGCCGGGCAAGACAGCGAACGGGCCAGCCTGCTGCTTCAAGCGCCCTCAGGAGGCGACCTCCGATATAACCCGAGGCTCCAGTTAGCAGCACGAGCGGCCGATGGTTCGTACCCATGGGGGAACCTCAATTGGCCTCGCAATGTCCGAGCCGGCACAATCCTAGCATTGACTGTCGAATAAACTCTGTACCAAACTGACCGGTTGGTCGTCATCGGCCATCTGCAACCTGGCGATGGTGCGGTGTGGGTTTTCCTTTGGTTGCCGCGTTCGCGTTCCACTGGGAAGGCAATGGCGGGATTGAGGCTGTGAAACGGAGGATCTCATTGGCAATCCTCACCTGCTGCTAACAACCCATGGCACTTACCGAGATCGCCCGATGCCTGCTGCTCCAAGCCCCGTTTTGCTCCATGGGAACGCACCACACCAGCCAGGGTCTTTCTATTCCCTGGTTCCGATGCTGTGTTTGACGAATCGTAGTTACGCGGCGATCTCCGGATACACTTACGCCTCCGGGACTGAATCCCAGCGTTGATTTTGTTACTTTACGACACGACTAATGTCGTGTCCTGACACAAGGCTGGTTCTTGAAGCACACTCTTGAAACTTGTGACCGGCTTTACTTGAGATAGGCGCGCACCATATCGAGCAACTCCTCGGCCAGTTCCGGAGCGATCTGCTTCTTGGCTGGGTCGGTCAGATGAAACCGGATATGGTCCTCCAGAACCTCGCCCATCAAACTGCTGACGCCGCCACGCACGGCAGCCATCAGCATCAGTTGCCCGCCGCAGTCCTCATCGGCAATCAAGGCCCGCTCAACCGCGTCCAGTTGCCCGCGCAGTTTCTTTAATCGTTGCAACAGCTTGAGTTTTTCCCGTTCATGGCTAGGCATGCATGGTCTCCCGTTGACGATACCCACCCCCGGTATGGTATCTATGAAGTGGGGGTACCGTTCGGTCTTCATTTTATCCCCTATTTCACAGGCCACGCGCTACGATTGGAAAGCTTCCCCATGTTCCTCACCTGTCGCACACGCCCGATGCTCTTCCGCTCCCGGCACACGCTCGTCTGCCTGCTGGCCGCCCTCGCGCTGGCCCCCGCAGCCGCCCGCGCCCAGGTCTCCGAAGCATTGCCCACTGCCCCCGAGACGCAGGAAGTGCCCACCACGATGGCCCCGCACCACGGCAACGACCGCTGGTGGCTCTCCGGCCAGGCCAACATCATCTTCCAGGGCGATTTGCCTTTTCACTCCACCTACGAAGGCACAAACAGCTTCCGCAATGCGGCCGAATACAAGACTTCCCTGCTGGGAACGCTCTACGGCGCGGTCAGGCCAACCCGCTCCATCCGCTACAACACCGACCTGATTCTCGACCTGGAGAGCTCGGGCGGCCGCGGCCTGAGCCAGGCGCTGGGCCTGGCCGGATTCACCAACCTGGATGTGGTGCGCAACCCCACCCTGGGCACCAAGCCCTATCTGGCCCGCTACGGGATTCATCAGGTCATTGGCCTGACGCAGGAGACCACCAGCCAGGAGCCGGGATTCTTCGCCGTGGCGCCCAGCGTGCCCGTTCGCCGCATCGAGTTCCGCATCGGAAAAATGACGCTGCCGGATTTCTTCGACGTGAACGGACCCGGCTCCGACAGCCACTTGCAGTTCATGAATTGGACCGTGGATAACAACGGCGCATGGGACTACGCCGCCGACACTCGTGGCTACACCGTGGGCGGCTTGATTGAGTACGACGACCGCGCCTGGAGCCTGCGCTACGGCCTCTTCGCCATGCCCACGGTGGCCAACGGCATTGACATGGACTGGGCCTTCAGCCGCGCCCACGCCCAGAACGGCGAGTTTGAGCTGCGGCACAGCTTTGTTCCCGAGCGCAAAGGGACCGAGCGCCTCCTGTTCTACGCCAACCGCGCCAACATGGGCACTTATCGCGAGGCGGTCAACGCATTTCTCGCTGGCGCCGACAAGACGCCTGACATCCTGCTCCATGAGCACTACAGCGCGCTCAAATACGGCTTCGGCTACAACGCGGAGCAAGAGCTGACGGAGAATCTGCGCGTCTTCGGGCGCTTCGGATGGAACGAGGGCCAGCACGAGTCCTTCGCCTACACCGAAGTGGATCAGACGGTGGAGGCTGGCGCCGACTACGCCGGAAACCGTTGGCATCGCCCGGCGGACAAGATCGGCCTGGCCGTGGTTTCAAACGCCATCAAGGCCGATCACCAGAACTATCTGCGCCTGGGCGGCCTCGGCTTTCTGTTGGGCGACGGCAAGCTCAACTACGGCCGCGAGAATATCGTCGAGAGCTACTATAACTGGCACGCTTGGCGGGGACTCTTCTACACCGTCGATGTGCAGCACATCAACAATCCTGGCTACAACCGCGACCGCGGCCCTGCCTGGGTGGGAGCGGTGCGCGCGCATATAGATTTTTAGGGCAAGGATCAGGGCTCAGGCTACTTGCCCGTCCCCGCCGGTTGGCCTTGCTTCTGCGGTTCCGGCGGCAGCGTAACAATCACCTCATTTGGTTTGGCGTAGTGCAGTTTGTCGCGCGCCACCTGGCCGATTGCGTCGGGGTTGGTCTTGAGTTGCTCAATGCGGGTGCGCAAGAGCGAATTCTCCTGTTGAAGGTCGTCGATCTCCTTGCGCAACTGCCGGTCCTCGACGCGCTTCTGCTCCCACACTGACACGCCATTCTTGCCATAGAACGCGTGCCAGCCCAGCAGCAGCGCCAGCGCCACCACCACCACGGTCGCCGCCGGACGCCACGCCCGTCCCATAAATTCCACTGCCCGCCAAGACAAGGGAATGCGAACGGCCGCTTCTCCGCTCACCGCCACATTCTCCCCCGCTAGCGTCTTCTCGTCCGGCATTTCAACCTCAATCCGTTCTTAACTCATCACAAATTTTTCAGCCGCAACCTTCAGCGCCTTCACATCCTGCTCGCTGCGCACTTCGGTGTAGGCCCGCACCACCGGCTCGGTTCCGGAGAGGCGGTAGCAAACCCAGGAGCCGTCCTCCAGAATCAGCTTCAGCCCGTCGGTTCGCACGATCTGGGTCACCTTGCGCCCGTTCAGTTCCTTCGGATCAGCTTTCAACTTCTCAGTGAACGCGGCCATCCCCGCCGGGGTCAAGCGGAAGTTTTCCCGAAGCGGATAGAAGGAACCAACCTTGGCAAACAACTCCTTCAGTTGTACGCCCAGGCTACGACCGCGCGTGGCCACCATCTCGGCCACCAGCAGTCCGGCCAGCACGCCATCCTTCTCTGGCACGTGGCCGCGGATGGTCAGCCCCGCTGACTCCTCGCCGCCAATGGCGATCTTGTCGCCGTTAATCAGCTCGCCAATGTACTTGAAGCCCACCGGCGTCTCGTACAACGGGACCTTGTGATACTCGGCCAGTGCGTTGATCAAATTGGTCGTCGCCACGCTCTTCGCCACGCCGTTCCGCCAGCCGCGCGTCTCCACCAGGTAGTCGAAGAGCAGCGCAATCACGTAGTTCGGCTGGATGAAGCTGCCGTCAGCATCCACAATGCCGAAGCGATCCGCGTCGCCATCGGTGGCGATTCCCAGGTGCGCGCCCATCTCCCGCATCTTCGCCTTGGCGTCGCCCAGCAGCGCGTCGGAGGGCTCCGGCGCATGGCCGCCAAAAAGCACGTCGCGGAAATCGTGAACCGTCTCGACGGCCACGCCCGCATCGCGCAGCAGGTCGGAACTATACCCGCGTCCCGCGCCCCAGAATGGGTCGTAGACCACCTTGATTCCCGACTTGGCGATGGCCTTCAGATCCACCAGCTCAGCCAGCCGCTTGAGGAAAGCCGGCTTCACGTCGGTAGTCTCGAACCCCCTTGCGGGGGGATTTACTACGGGAACTGTTTCGGCATGAGCAGAGATCGCCGCCACCGCCGCCTCAATCTGCCGGGTCACTTCAGGCAGGGCTGGCGCGCCGTCGGGGGTCGAATACTTGATGCCGTTGTACTCCGGCGGATTGTGCGAGGCGGTAAAGTTGATGGCCCCGGAGGTCTTCAGTTCGCGCACGGCATAGGCAATCGCCGGTGTGGGCGCGGCTTCGGGAATCACAATCGGCGTAACTTCAGCCCCGGCCAGCACGCGCGCCGCCACATCCACAAAGCTCTCGCCCAGGAAGCGCGGATCGCGGCCTACCAATATGTGATGCGGCTCCGGCTGCGTCTTGACGAAGGCGGCAATCCCCGCCACCGCCAGCCGGATATTGGCCACGGTAAACTCGTCGGCCACAATCGCCCGCCAGCCCGAAGTGCCAAACTTGATCGTTCCGCTCATCGCTCTTCTCCTCGTGCCGTGTCTATGTGCCGTGTCTATCAATTTTAACTTCATACTGCCCTACTCGGCTGTGAGGGAGCAAGCCACCCGGACTAAATCAGAAGTTTTGGGAAAGAGCGTCTCACGGACAGGTTTTCGGAATACATTGGTTTTAGAATTGTTTTTATTTTGGAACCATATATGCCCGAATCCAATCCGCCCGCCCGCATCGTTGTGACCACCACCGCCGACCCCGAGGAAGCAGCCCGGTTAGGCCGCAGGCTGATCGAGGAGCGGCTGGCTGCCTGCGCCACACTCATCCCCGCCGTCCAGTCCCTCTACCGCTGGCAAGGCCGTGTCGAGTCCTCCACTGAAACCTTGCTGGTGCTGAAGACCGGACCCGAGCAACTCGCAGCCCTGGAAGCCCGGCTGCGCAAGCTGCACAGCTACCAGATCCCTGAATTTCTGGTTCTCACGATCGATAGCGCCAGCGAGTCCTACCTCGACTGGCTGCAAGAGAGTTTGCGCCAGCCGTGACGCCAGGCTTCAACTTTCCGGCTCGTCTGGTATTCTGAGCCAGGTTCGCTAGAATGCGTTGGTTACTGATTGCCCTGCTCGTCTCTCTCGCGGTGCTGCTGATTGCAGCCGCCGGTGGGGCGCGTTATATCTGGCTTCAGCGCGCTCGCTTACGCGCCAAACCCGCGCCGGACGCCAATTCGGCTTCCCGTCCGGCTGAGCAAACTGACGTAGAAACAGGACCTTAGGGCTCTGGCCAATCCTTTGGCCTTCCTCCAAGTTTTTTGTCGAAAGGAAATTCGTTCCCCATGAGTACCCCGAATTCAGCAGTCGCCAATCCGGCCGGGATCATCGACATCTCCATCGCGCACAGTCCCGACTCCGATGACGCCTTCATGTTCTACGGCCTTGCCACCAACAAGGTCCGCGTCCCCGGCTACCGGTTCTCCCACACCCTCTCCGACATCGAGGCCCTCAACCGCCGCGCCCAGGACGAGGCCTTCTTCGATGTCACCGCCATCAGCTTCGCCGCCTATCCTTACCTGCAGAAGAGCTACACCCTGATGGGTTGCGGCGGCAGCGTGGGCGAGGGCTACGGCCCCATGATCGTCTCCAGCCACAAGATCGCCCTCGAAGACCTGCACCGCATCAAGATCGCCGTCCCCGGCGAGATGACCACCGCCTATCTGGCGCTCAAGATCTTTAATCCGAACATCCAGACCGTGACCGTGCCCTTCGACCGCATCATTCCGGAGATTCTGGCCGGCAAATACGACGCCGGGCTCATCATCCACGAGGGTCAGCTTACCTACAGTTCCAGCGGTCTGGTTAAGGTTCTTGACCTGGGTGTCTGGTGGCGCGAGACTACCGGTCTGGTGCTGCCCCTGGGCGGCAACGCCGTCCGCCGCTCTCTGGGCGATGCATCTCTCAAGATCGTCACCAAGGCCGTGCGCGACAGCATTCAGTACGCTCTGGACCATCGTGAGGAAGCGCTGGAATACGCCATGCAGTTTGCCCGCGATCTGGATGTCCGGCTCGCCAGCCGCTTTGTCAGTATGTACGTCAACGAGCGCACGCTGGACTACGGGGCCGACGGCCGCGTAGCCATCCACAAGCTGCTCGACTTGGGCTTCGAACGCGGCATCATCCCCATCGCCCCCCAGGTTGATTTCGTCGATTAAGGCCAGCCGCAAAAATTCTGCTCCGAATCAGGGCACGGCTTCTGCCGTGCCCTTTTCCATGGCAACAGCCCTCTCAAAACGCTCGCGGCAGTACCATAGGCACCCATATTCCCGTCCAAAGGTTATTGAAAAAGACCAAGAATTTTTGCCTGTTCTCTAAATAATTTCTAACCATCGCCGATGCATCCACTATTGAGGTTCTTGAGGATGCCCGCAAACTCCACACCCGTTTTTCTTCTCGCGTCGCCTGACCCTGCTCTGCTAGCCGGCCTTGAACCCGTGCTTGCCGCAGGCGGAGCGCGCGTGGAAATCTTTCTCTCCGCCGAAGCGGCTCTGCCCGCGCTTACCGCGGCCGATGCGCCCACCCTGGCCTTGCTCGACGTCAATCTGCCGGGCATGGAGATGGGACAGTTGTTGGCGGCTGCACGCGCTGAAACCTCCGGCAGACGCTTCCCGATTGTTCTGATTGCGGACACGGTCGCCCAGGAGTGGATCGACCGCCTGGCCGAGGAGGTCATTGACGATCTGCTCCCGCGCGCCTTCCAGCCCGCCTTCCTGCGGCTCCGGCTGGAAGCTGTGCTGCGCAACCATCGCCAATCGCGCGAATTGGAACTGCTGCGCGAGGCCACCGCGCTCAACGCCCAGATGGACCGGCTCACCGGCATCTACAACCGCGAAACCATGCTCTCCATGCTCTTTCGCGAAACCGACCGCGTACAGCGAATGAAGAGTGCGCTCTGCGTCATCCTCTTCGACATCGACGACTTCGGCCACTGGAATCTGCGGCTGGGCTCTGAGACCTGCGATGAGTTGCTCTGTCAGGTGGCGGCCCGCACCACGCGCCTACTGCGCAGCTACGATCTGCTGGGCCGCGCCGGCAACGATGAGTTCCTGATGGCTTTGCCCGGCTGCACCAGCGTCAACGCCGTTCTGATGGCCGAGCGCATTCGCATGGATGTCTTTTCCGCGCCCTTCCGCGTCAATGGCGACGCCATCCGGCTCTCGGCCTGCTTTGGCATCGCCAACAGCCTGGGCCGCTCTCCGGTGGTGGTTCTGCGCGAAGCCGAACAGGCTCTGCTGGTAGCTAAAGCCATCGGACCCGAGTCCATCCAGTGCGCCGGCGACTTTCCCGAACCCGCCGCCGCCCCGGTAGCCTTCCTCTCCCCCACCTCCGGCGACGAGTTACTCGCGTGGTAGCCGGAAGCCGGGAGCCGGGGCTATCTACAGCGTCTTACCCATTTCGTATGCTTGTTTCATGGCGCGGCTTGTCAGGATATCTCCTATCTCCCATGCTCCTGTGCCATACACGATGCCTTTTTCTTTGGCTCCCGGCAAACAGGAGGTGAATCCCCGCAACCCCTCCATGGTCCGCTCCAGAGCTGCCTTGTTGGTGACTGCCGCGGTCGCGATGAAATAGAAATCCTTCTTGCTGATCTCCATGTACCGTGCAGCGGTCCGGTCAATCAAGGTCTTCATTTGGGCGCACATCGTGAAGAAATAGACAGGCGTCGCCAGGACAATCACGTCAGCGGCAATCATGCTGTCGAGGATCTGCGCCATATCGTCTTTCTGTGCGCACTTCCCGCTTTTCTTGCAGGTATAACAGCCCATGCAGTAGTTAATTTTCTTTTCCGCGAGCCGAACCTTATCGACTTGATGATTGGCCTCTATTGCACCTTTCATAAACTGATCACAGAGTGTATCCGAGTTTCCATTTTTTCTTGGACTCGACGAAAGAATCAGTACTTGTTTGCTCATTTGAGTCGGTTCTCCTGCACCTCATGTGCCATTTCCGGCGTATTTTTCAGTGGCTTATCTTGATGCAAAAGCCACATAACGATTGCGTCTTGGTCTGCACCTGCAGGAGAACCGCTTTGGCCCTCTCAAATCAGCCAGGCCCAAGAGCGTCAGTTGCTCTACAGGTCAACTTCAATCCCTTAAACCGCGATCAGTTCATACGAATCGTTGCCCATCTTCATTTCCTTCATGTAGGACAACTGATGAAGGCCCTGGCGGGACTCGAAACGTTCCTTGAGGTCGTGAAGTTCTGCTTCAGGAAGCTTGTACACCATGTCGATGGAGGCTTGATCTACAGCCAGAATGTCGTTGGAGGCCAGGATGCCCAGGTTGCGCGCCTTAACCGGAGCGGCGCTGACACCGGCGCAGTCGCAGTCCACGGACATATTGCGCAGTACATTGATGTAGACGATTCTGCTGCCGAAATGATCGATTGTGGCTTTTGCCGACTCCACCATGTTTTCCATAAAGGGATCGCCTTTCAGCCAGTTCGCAATATTTTCATCATCTGGTGCGGCGTGGACCATCTTCTTGCCGATTTTTCCGTCGGCGCAGCCAATCGCGATATTCTTCAGAGAGCCGCCGAAGCCACCCATAAGGTGTCCTTTGAAATGGGTCAGCACCACCATCGAGTCGTAGTTCAGCATATGTTTGCCAACCGACATTTCTTTGAAGTGCTTTCCGCCTTTGACGGGGATCATCACCGCTCCATCCTCATCCATAATGTCTACCGGACAAAAATCCCAACCGTTGATCTTGATGGTTTCGCGATGATCGGCCGTTGTGTATCGCTTGCCCTTATATAGAGTGTTGGTTTCCACTAGGTTGCTGTTGGGAATACGCTGTTGCAGGGCCATTACCATGTCGCGAGGCAGGATGTTAGGGCCGTGCGGCTCGCCGGTGTGCAGTTTGATGGCCACCTTGCCGGTGATCGTCTTATTGATTTTCGAATAGACACTCAGCAACCCCTCGCCGCTGAGGTCCCGAGTAAAAAACACTCGCGATTTGCCTGGTGCGGTAACGACGCTGGCTAGACTGTTCACGTCGCATACGGCAGCAGCACCCAAAGCAATCGCGCTAGTCTTCAGAAAGGTGCGACGCGGAATTTGCTTCTTCATGTTTGTCTCCTTCAGTCGTCCAGCGGCTGGTGCGTGAAACTGTAGCGCCGGCCTCCCGGCCGACTGTAGCGTGGACCTCCCGGTCCACGCCTGTTTCTTCCTAGTATGAGACGACATTGAAAACGTTAACGTCGCTCAGCGGCCAGTCAACTTCTCAAGGTCATCCGGATACCGGTTCCCCTCAAACGTAATCTTCGAAGCCGCATTGTCGATCTCCCGGAGATCCTCGGGGGAAAGTTCCACGCCCGCTGCTCCGATGTTTTCTTCCAGCCGCGCCAGCTTGGTCGTCCCCGGAATCGGCACAATCCACGGCTTTTGCGCCAGCAGCCAGGCCAGCGCAATCTGCGCCGGCGTTGCCTTCTTCTTCTTTCCGACTGCGTTGAGCAGATCGATGACAGACTGATTCGCCTTCATCGCTTCCGGCGTAAAGCGTGGCAGCTTGCTGCGGAAGTCGGTCTTGTCGTGCGCGATCTTCGCGTCCATCTTTCCAGTCAAAAATCCCTTGCCCAGCGGGCTGTAAGGAACCAAGCCGATGCCCAACTCCTCCAGCGTGGGCAGAATTTCCTTTTCTGGCTTTCTCCACCAGATCGAGTATTCGCTCTGTACCGCCGTCACCGGCTGCACAGCATGAGCGCGGCGAATCGTTGCTGCCGCCGCCTCGGAAAGCCCGAAGTGCTTCACCTTGCCCTGCTGAATCAGATCCTTTACCGCTCCCGCCACATCTTCAATGGGCACATCCAAATCAACACGGTGCTGATAAAAAAGATCGATGGCATCGATCTTCAGCCGCTTCAGCGACGCATCCGCAACCTGCTTGATGCGTTCAGGCCGGCTGTTGAGTCCCTGCCAGCCCGGACTTCCGTCGGGATTGAGGTTGAAGCCGAACTTGGTGGCGATCACCACCTGATCGCGCACAGGCGACAGCGCCTCGCCCAGCAGTTCTTCGTTCGTGAACGGCCCGTAGACCTCCGCCGTGTCGAAGAACGTGACGCCGCGCTCCACCGCCGCGCGCAGCAGAGTGATCATCTCCTGCTTGTCCGGGATCGGGTCGTAGGAAAAGCTCATGCCCATGCAACCGAGCCCAAGTGCCGATACTTCCAGATTGCTTTTTCCCAATTTGCGCTTCTGCATTGTGTCTCCTGTTAACTGCTCAGAACTGTTTGGAACAGAACCACTTTGTATCGGGTCCCGTGACTACTGTTTGCTGTCTTCGAAGATTTTCTTTGCAACAGTGACTGCGGACATGGCGCTCGGCCATCCCGAGTAAAAGGCCATGTGTGTGATAAGCTCCACGATTTCTGCTTGCGTCAGACCATTTTTGATGCCTTCCTTCAGGTGGAACGGAAGTTGTTCTGACGCCCGCAGAGCGATCAAAGCCGTGATTGTGGCAAGACTGCGATCTCGCTTTGAAAGCGCGCTTCTCTCCCAGACATCCCCAAACAGGACATCGTCGGTCAGGCTTACAAGCTTGGGGGAGAAACTACCAATGGCTGTTTCTGCCCCAGTCGGATGGTTTTTGCTTACCATAGATAGCTCCTTTTACTCCGATTTGAGAGAAGCCATATCGATGGAGAAGCGATATTTCACATCGGACTTCACCATTCTCTCGTAGGCTTCGTTGACCTTCTGTATAGGAATGACCTCGACGTCAGCGGTGATGTTGTGCTGGCCGCAGAAATCAAGCATCTCCTGAGTTTCGGCTATGCCGCCAATGGGCGATCCGGAGGCTGCGCCTAGACGCGATCAAGCCAAAAGCCCCAACCGGAAGAGGCTTCTCCGGTGCGCCGACCAGCGTGATGTTGCCGTCGATACCCAGCAGGTTGATGTAGGCGTTGATGTCGTGATCGGCGGCGACTGCATCGAGGATGAAGTCGAAGCTGCCTGCGTGTTTCTGCATCTCATCGGCATTGCGGGAGAGGACAACTTCATCCGCGCCGAGGCGAAGTGCATCTTCCTTCTTGTTGGGCGAGGTCGTGAAGACAACCACGTGGGCGCCGAGCGCATGAGCAAACTTTACGCCCATGTGGCCCAGTCCGCCCAGACCGGCCACGCCAACTTTCTTGCCCTTGGTCACGCCCCAGTGGCGCATGGGCGAGTAGGTCGTGATTCCGGCACAAAGCAAAGGAGCAGTCCCGGCGAGGTTGAGATTCATGGGCACGTGGAGGACGAATCTGTGGTCAACGACGATGCTGTCGGAGTAGCCGCCATAGGTGACTCCTCCCAGATGCTTATCGGGGAAGTTGTAGGTGTAGGTCGCATTCCGGCAGAACTGTTCGAGCCCGGCCCGGCACGCGGGGCAGCTCCCGTCGGAGTCGACCATGCAGCCAACCCCGGCAAGGTCGCCGGGCTTGAACTTGGAGACAGCGGAGCCAACCTTGGTAACGCGGCCGACGATCTCATGGCCGGGAATGCAGGGATAGACGGTGGGCATAAAGTCGCTCCACTCATTGCGGACCTGGTGAAGATCGGAGTGGCAAATGCCGCAGAAAAGGATTTCGATCTGCACATCGGTTTCGGTCGGATCGCGCCGCACAATCTTGGTGGAAGCAAGCCGCGATGTCGCGCTGGCGGCGGAGTAAGCTTTGGCGTTGTACATCAAGTCACCTCTTGGCCATCTCGGCCGATGTTTGAGACGCAAGGTGCGCTCAGTTTTGAAGGTTTGCCCGCAGCGCACTTCCTCTAAGTCCAAAGAATAGGCTGGGGGATTCTTCAAGCGGTATCACGATCCTTCCGATTTGTTGCCTATTCCTCCAGGCCCTCGGTTTTTTATGCACGCGGCAACATATTCAGAGGTACGCTGGGGATGAAGGCGATAAGCGGAGTTCCAATGACAAAACAGAAGGATGCTAGCGGAGAATCCCGGTCACAGGCGGTTGAGATGCGGGCCGCGTTGGCGCGTAAAATCTCTGCCCATATTCATTTGGATGGCAAAGAGGCAACCGGCGTTCCGGGCCTGTGCCTCTACCGCAAAAGCGCTCCGACAGAATGCACTTCTGCGGCCTACGAACCTGAGCTGATTGTTTTTGTTCAGGGAGAGAAGCGCATCAATGTGGGCGGAGGAACGCTCGTGTGCAACGAGTCCACATTCCTGCTGACCTCGATCGATCTGCCGGTGGTCAGCCAGGTGACAAAGGCATCGCGAGAAGAGCCGATCCTGGCATTGATGCTCAAGCTCGAAATGCCAACCGTCCGTGAGATTCTCAGCCAGGAGGAGTTTCATGTCTCTGAAACAGCTTCCGTCACGCGCGGCATGGCTGTCGGAGAGACCTCGGTCGAACTGCTTGGCGCCTGTTCCCGATTGCTCGATCTTCTTGATGCGCCCCAGGATATTCCATTTCTCAGCAACCTGATCCAGCGGGAAGTCTTCTACCGCTTGCTTCGCGGGCCGCAAGGCAAACACCTCCGCGCCATCGCCACGCTGGGCGAACAGAGCAACCGGACGGCCAAGGCCATCGCATGGCTGAGGGAAAACTACGCCAAGCCCTTGCGCGTCGAGGATCTGGCGTCTGTTGCGCAGATGGGTGTGTCGACTTTCCACCATTATTTCCGCTCCCTGACCGCGATGAGTCCCTTGCAATATCAGAAACAGCTTCGCTTGCACACGGCGCGCATACGTATGCTCATGAACGGTCTGGATGCGGCCAGCGCGGCCTTCGAGGTCGGCTATGAAAGTCCCAGCCAGTTCAGCCGGGAGTACAGCCGGTTCTTCGGCCAGCCGCCAATGCGGGATATCAAGGTGCGAAGGGGCGCCAGCGTCGCAACTGCTCTCGATTCAATGCAGGCTTAGCTGCATTTCCCCTGTTGGTGTAGCGTGGAAATCTTGCTAGGCTCAGGTTGCCGGTTGCTGAAAGAGCAGGTGGCGCCGGCCTCCTGGCCGGCTGTCGCGTGGACCTCCCG
>Ga0224531_1000066_pt1 | contig 63874 bp, 49 predicted proteins | sample CBST100metaG_FD_179876 | JGI IMG/M metagenome (GOLD analysis project Ga0224531, IMG submission 179876) | Peat soil microbial communities from Stordalen Mire, Sweden - C.B.S.T100 | ecosystem: Environmental > Terrestrial > Soil > Wetlands > Peat | place: Sweden: Norrbotten County, Stordalen Mire...
AGGCGCTGGATCGCTACATCGAGCAACACACAATCAAACCCATTGAATAAAGGAGACGTCAGATGTCTGTCACAAAGCTAGACGAAAAGCTGTATAAGGTCCGTTGGAGAGAAGGAGGTCGCGCCCGAAGCGTGGTTGTTCATGGCTCGGCGAGACTCGCAAAGACAATTGAGGATAAGAAACTTACACTTCGAACTGAAAACCGGCACCTCGATGTGAAGAAGCAAATCAACTACCGGATGAACGACCTCATTGATCGCTACTGGACCCAATGCGGGGTAAAGAAAAAGTCAGCCGATCGAGAGAAGAGCATCGTCGAGGGCATTCGTTCCGAACTTGGCCGAATGTTTGTGCGAGAGGTGGATGGAATGGCTGTGCCTGTGCAGGAGATTGTGGAAGCTGGGCAAGAGAAGATAGGACACAGCGCCTGACAGCGTGGTACCAGAATGTACCGTCTGATACTCAGAATGTGTTCTATATGCGTCTTGAACTGATTTAAGCTAAACTCGGTTGCTGCTAACTCTTTTAGAAAGTGGTGGCCAGAGACGGGATTGAACCGCCGACGCCGGCCTTTTCAGGGCCGCGCTCTACCACTGAGCTATCTGGCCTCAGTTGTCGTTGTGTTTCCGCGCGAATTCCAGCTATGCTTGCGAGCCATACCGGAAGGGTGGGTGTATCCACTTGCCGAGCGCTTAAAAACAACTTGTTTAGTATACCAATCCCGGCCGAAAGCGGCCACCCCTCCCCCCGGAAGCTCGGCTACACTGAGAGGCAATGATGAAACGCCCGCTTTACGCCTCCATTTGCCTTGCCCTGGCCTTTGCGGCCGCATACGCCCAAAAGCCCGCGACGCACCCCGCCAGAGCCGAAGCCGAAAGCCGCGCCGCGCGTGCCTACGAAACGGCTCAACGCCAGGGGCCGACGGCGCTGCGGATCTTTTTAGCGGAGTTTCCCAAAGGCGCCGATCTGCACGTACATCTGTCGGGCGCGGTCTACGCGGAAACCTTCATCCGCGAGGCCGGAGAAGACGGACTTTGCGTGGACACCGCGGCGCTCAGTTTCGCCAAGCCGCCCTGCACGGAGCCGCTCACCACGCCAGCCAAAGAGCTTTCCGGCGCGATGGACGCGGCCCATCAGGCGCTTTATGACCGGCTCGTTGACGCCTTCTCTATGCGGAGCTTTGTGCCCACGACCGGTTGGAGCGGCCACGACCAGTTCTTCTCTACCTTTGCGCGCTACGGCGGATTGAACAAATCGCATACGGCCGAATGGGTGGACGAAGTGGCCAACCGCGCCGCCACACAAAATCAGCAATATTTAGAACTGATGCAGACGCCGCCCTTCGCGCACGCCGCCGAGATTGCTCGCGAAATCGGCTGGAGTCCGGCGCTGGAGCAGGCTGACCGCGCGGCCTTCGCCGAGCTACGGCAACAGCTGTTAGATAAAAAATTGCGCGACGAGGTCGCCGCCGATCGCGCCGATGCCAGCGCTGCCGAGCAGGGCCGGAAGCAACTCGAAGACTGCGGCTCGGCCCAGGCCGCGCCGGCCTGCCAGGTGCAGACGCGGTACCTCTATCAAATTCTGCGCGGCAACCCACCCGAACAGGTTTTCGCGCAAACGCTGCTGGGTTTTGAAACCGTGGCGGCCAGCCTCGATGCTCACGACGATTTGTGGGTAGGCATTAATTTTGTGCAGCCCGAAGACGGTTACATCTCCATGCGCGACTACACGCTGCAGATGAAAATGCTCAACTACCTGCATTCGGTCTATCCGCAGGTTTCTATCTCACTGCACGCCGGCGAGCTGGCTTTGGGCCTGACGCCGCCCGAGGGGCTGCGCTTCCACATTCGCCAAGCGGTGGAACTGGGCCACGCCGCGCGGATCGGCCACGGCGTGGACGTGATGGACGAAGACGACGCAGCCAGCCTGCTGAAAGAAATGGCGCAAAAGCACGTGATGGTCGAAATCAACCTCAGCTCGAACGAAGGGATTCTAGGCGTAAAAGGCGGCGATCATCCCTTTCTGCTTTATCGCACGGCCAAGGTGCCGGTGGCGCTTTCGACCGACGACGAAGGCGTGAGCCGAATCGATTTGACCCACGAATACGTGCGCGCGGCCGAAGAGTACCGGCTGAGCTACGCCGACCTGAAGCAGATGGCGCGAACGGGAATCGAGCACAGCTTTTTGCCCGGCGCAAGTTTGTGGGCGCGAACGGATGAATTCGACGAACAGGCGCAGGAGTGCAAAGAGCAAACGTTGGGCGACGAGAAACCAGCGGCCGAGTGCAAGAAATTTTTGCAGCGGAGCGAAAAGGCCGCGGCGCAATGGGAATTGGAACGGCGATTTCGAGTTTTTGAGGCGAAGCAATAAAAGATCGCAGGCCCGAGTTCGTAAAGATTTTTACGAAGCAGACAGCGCCGGCGGCAAGCCGAATACGTCATTCTATTCAGAGACTGGCGCGGGAGGGAATTTATGCGCAGGATTTGGCCGGCGCTTCTGGGGCTGGCGGCGGCAATCGTAATGACGGCATCCGTGGCGGCGCAAACGGTTCCTGACGCGGGGCAGAAGAACGCTGAGCAGGCGCGCGCGGCGCTGGAGACCATGGTGAAGGCGATGGGAGGCCAAGCCTGGCTCGAAGCCAAGAACCAGATGCGCGAAGGCCACATCGCCGCTTTCTTCCAAGGGCAGCCCGACCCCGGCACGACTCAATACTATGAGTTCCACCAGTGGCCGGATCACGACCGGATCGAATACACCAAGCACCGCGACGTGCTGCAGTTTTACCTGGGCCGCGAGGGTTGGGAAGTAACCTATCGCGGCAAAAAGCCGCTGGACAAAGATCTTGTCGAGGAATATCTGCGCCGCCGCGACCACTCGATCGAAACCGCGGTGAAGGTGTGGATGAAGGACGCGAACACCATCCTCGTCTACGAGGGCCAGCACATGGCCGAGCGGCACCTGGCCGTGCAGGTTACGCTGATCTCGCCCCAAAACGAGGCGGTCACCATCCTGATCGACGCCCAGACCCACCTGCCGCTCAGCCGCAGCTTTGAGTGGCGCGACCCGGAGTACCACGACAAGAACACCGACATCGAGGAATACGACGATTACCACGTCGTCGATGGCCTGCCGACGCCGTTTACCATCACGCGGCTGAAAAATGGCGAGATGGTGCGGCAGTACTTCGTCGAACATGCCGGCTTCAACCAAAATCTGCCCGACGGCTTTTGGGATATGAATGCCGCGACGCAAAAGGTTAAAAAGTAGCGGCGTCGGTGACGGCAGCCATTCATGACGGCAGGGATTGCTATTTATAATCCGAACGAGCGCAAAACTACGAATTTAACCGCTCGCGAGGAGTCGCAGCATGATGTTTACGATCCAGGAGATCATGGATTTCCTGCCCCACCGCTATCCGTTTCTACTCATCGACCGGGTGTTGGAGTACGAACCCGCCAAGCATTTGGTGGCCATTAAAAATGTGACCATGAACGAGCCCTTCTTTCAAGGGCATTTCCCCGGCTATCCCATCATGCCTGGCGTGCTGGTGATTGAAGCCATGGCGCAGGCCGGCGGCATCATCATGATGGCCTCGATGCCCGATCACAATAAAAAGCTGGTGGTCTTCACCAGCATCGAGCGGGCCAAGTTCCGCCGCCCGGTCACTCCCGGCGACCAATTGCGCTTTGAAGTGAAGGTGCTGTCGTTCCGCACGCGCGCCGGCCGCATCGAGGGCAAGGCATATGTTGACGGCAAGCTGGCCTGCGAGGCGATTCTGACCTGCCAGGTGGTTACGCGCGAGCGCGAGCAGCGTGCCCACGGAGACGCCGCGCCGGCGGCCGAAGCGGCGACAACGGCGGTGGAGACGGCGTGAGCATCCATCCCAGCGCGATTGTCGCCCCCGGCGCCCGGATTCCTGACTCATGCACGATCGGGCCATTTTGCACCATCGGCGCCGAGGTCGAATTAGGCGAAGAGTGCACGCTCGTTTCGCATGTGGTGCTGGCTGGCCGCACGCGGATCGGCGCGCGCAACACGCTTTATCCCTTCTGCTCGATCGGCCAGCCGCCCCAGGATTTAAAGTACCGGGGCGAGCCAACCGCGGTCGAGATCGGCGACGAAAACACGATTCGTGAAAGCGTCACCATCAGCCGCGGCACCCAGGGCGGCGGCGGCATTACGCGGCTCGGCTCGGGCAACCTGCTAATGGCTTATGCGCACATCGGGCACGACTGCCAGGTGGGCAGCCAGTGCATTCTGGCCAACAATGCCACGCTGGCCGGCCACGTCACCATTGAGGACGGCGTGACGCTGGGCGCGTTTTGCCCGGTGCACCAACATTGCGTGGTGGGCGCGCACGCCTTCATCGGCGGAGGAACCATCGTCACCCAAGATGTGCTTCCCTTCTCGCTGACCGCGGCCAAGCGCGAGAACCATGCCTTCGGCATCAACAAAGTTGGACTGCGCCGCAAGGGTTTTTCGGCCGAGCGGCTCGGGCGGCTCGAACGCGCCTTCCGGCTACTGCTGGCCTCAAAGCTCAACACCTCGCAAGCCATCGAAAAGATGCGCGAGATCGAGAGTGAAGATGTAGCCCTGGTGGTTGAATTTATCGAGCGCAGCCAGCGCGGAGTGATCAAGTAACAATGAAGCTAGGCCTGATCGCCGGCAACGGCCGTTTTCCCTTCCTGCTGCTGGATGCGGCGCGGGCCGAGGGGCACGCGGTTGTGGTCGCGGCCATCAAAGAAGAGACCGATCCGGAGATCGACCGGCGCGCCGCGGCCGACTCCGGCATTACGGTCTACTGGCTCTCGCTGGGCGAGCTTTCACGGCTGATCGAAACCTTCCGCAAAGAAGGCGTTTCGAAAGCCGTGATGGCCGGACAGGTCAAACACAAACAGATCTTTTCCGCCATTCGGCCCGACTGGCGGCTGGCCAAGCTGCTGTTAAATCTTCGCACCCGTTCAACCGATATGCTGCTGGGCGCGGTGGCCAAGGTACTCTCCGACGAGGGAATCGAGCTGATCAGCTCGACCTCTTTGCTGGAGCCGCTGCTGGCCCAGGAGGGCGTGCTGACCGCGCGCGAGCCCAGCGATGAGGAGCGCAAGAACATCGCCTACGGGCGCGAAGTGGCGCGAGCGCTGGCCGGTTTCGACATTGGGCAGACGGTGGTAGTGGCCGCGCAGGCCTGCGTCGCCGTTGAAGCCATGGAAGGCACCGACGCCACCATCGAGCGCGCCGGCCGGCTGATGCACTCGCTCGAAGGCGGCGCATCGACGCTCGAGCGCCATCTGACCGTCGTTAAAATCGCCAAGCCCAATCAGGACATGCGCTTCGACGTGCCAGTCATCGGCATTGCGACGGTAGAAACGATGATCCGCGCCGGCGCAAGCTGTCTGTCGGTCGAGGCCAGCCGCACGCTGCTCTTCGATCGCGAAGCGGTACTCAGCCGCGCCGCCGAGGCCGGCATTGCCATTGTGGCCACACCGCAATCTATTTCGGCATCGGATGGCGCTTCTTTCTAGCCGCCGCTCGCATCTAAATTCCATACTGCTTTTCCGGAGGTACGACCGTGAAACCGATCCGTCTCTTCCTCCTATTGGCCGTGTCGTTGTCGGCCTTGGCGCAATTAACGCTCGCCGCGGCACAAGCAGAGAACCATCTGCAGCCCACTGCCGGGCAACCTGCCCCCGCCTTCACCCTGCCGGCGCAGGATGGCGCGCCAATCTCGCTGGCCAGCTATCGCGGTCGATGGGTGGTGCTTTACTTCTATCCCAAAGACATGACCGCGGGCTGCACTGTCGAGGCACACAAGTTTCAGGAGGCGCTCGGCAAGTTCGAGGCCAAGCACGCGGTGATTCTAGGCGTGAGCGTGGATTCGGCCGAAAGCCACCGGCAATTCTGCACGCGAGATGGATTGACCTTCCATCTGCTTTCCGACGCCGAGCACAAAGTCACGAGCGCCTACGGATCGCTGAGCGAACGCTACGGCGTGGCCATGGCCGAGCGCAACACGTTTTTGATCGACCCCAAGGGCAAAATCGCCCATGTGTGGACGAAGGTAAATCCGGCGACGGCGGCCGACGACGCGCTGGTGGCGATTCCGTAGGGCACCGTCGGCAAACGCTATCGACGAATAACGGCCCGCAAAAAGCAGTAACGGAGAGGACTATGCCAACCGAATTTGCGCCAACCGAACTGGCTAAAAACTTCTGGTCGGAATTGAACGAAATACACGCCGCGCTGCGTGCGCTTCCCGAGTTGCTGGCCGACAGGCCGTGGCGCGCGGGCGGGTGGACGCGCAAGCAAATCGTCGGACACATGCTCGACTCGGCGGCCAACAATCGCCAGCGTTTTGTACAGGCGGCAATTGATGGCAGCTACACCGGGCCCAACTACGCGCAGGAAGCCTGGGTGGCGGCTCACGGTTACGCCGAACAGAGTTGGGAGACGCTGTTGCGCTGGTGGCAGGTAGAGCACGAAATTCTCATGGCCGTGGTGAGTCGGATTTCCGAGGAGCGTCTGGAGGCCAATTGCGTCATCGGTGGCGGCGCGCCAGTGACGTTGCATTTTTTGGTCAATGATTATCTACAGCATCAGCGACACCATCTGGCGCAGTTGCGCTCCGGCCTCGCATCCGCTTAATGCTGCAAAAAATTTCATCCGCATAAAAAACGCCCGCCAAAAAGGCGGGCGTTTTATGGATTAAGCAAGCTGAGCGCTGCGGCGAAGTCGCGCGTTGCCAACGGCGCCGCCGCAGCGAGCTTACTTCTTGACGGCTTTCTTGACTGCCTTCTTGGCGGCTTTCTTGACGACTTTCTTTACGGCCTTCTTGGCCACGACTTTCTTTACGGCCTTCTTCACGGTTTTCTTCGCCGGCGCCGCTTTCTTGGCGACCTTCTTGGCCGAAGCCTTGGGAGCAGCCTTCTTGACTGCCTTCTTCACGGTACTCTTCACGGTACTCTTCACTGCTTTCTTAACCACTTTTTTCACCACTTTCTTCTTGTTTTTTTTCACCGGCGTTTTTTTCGCCAGAGCTTGGAGGACAGCGACTTTTTTCGCCGGAGCTTTTTTCTTGGCCAGTTTCTTGACAGCCTTCTTGACGACTTTCTTAACCTGTTTTGGGGCTGTTTTTTTAGCGACCTTGGGAGCTGACTTCTTGGCGATCTTGGGAGCCGGCCTAGCGAAAGGCTCTTCGATTACTTCGACCACCGTTTCTTCCGTAATCACTTCGTCGTCGTCCGAGGAGGTAAGAATACCGGCGGTTTCCAGATCTTCTTCCTCATCGTCGGCAAAAGCTTCGACCTGATCTTGATCCAGATCCTTCGGCTCCCCCAGCGGGTCGCCGTCACTCACTGCATCCATCTTGAACTCTTCGTCCATCGAATTGCCTCCAGCGGATCACCGCGGATCTTCTTCGATCGCATCTGCACTTAGGAAATGAGAATGCTTTATCCCGTGCAAGCGATTGTAGTTCCAGCTTACACACAAGACAAGCAAAACATAAAGCGCGAATTGCATGGAATGCGAATTTTTTATTTACGCCGCGAAGACTTTCCGGAGCCAGACGAGTGATGTTTGCCGCCGCTGGCGCCGGAAGATTTGCTCTCCGATGAGCTTTTACCCGCTCGGGACGCGGACTTTTCGGATTTCTCCTTAGTTGTCGAGCGGCTGCTCTTTGCGGAAGAAGAGGCTGTTGAATCCGAAGATTCCTCTTTGCTCTTTGCGCGCGAACCTTTATGCCGGCGCGATGAAGGCTTGGCGGAATCAGAGGGCTCTTGCTTGTCTTTGTCGTCGCTCGAACGCGCGCCCTTGCGATGCCGAGAAGAGGGTTTCGCCGTATCCGAAGCGCTTGATTCATCGCTCGCGGCGCTTGACGCTTTATGCCGGCGCGATGAAGGCTTGGCGGAATCGGAGGGCGCTTGCTTGTCTTTGTCGTCGCTCGAGCGTGCGCCTTTGCGATGCCGCGAAGAGGGTTTCGCCGTATCCGAAGCGCTTGATTCATCGCTCGCAGCGCTCGTCGCTTTATGATGGCGCGAAGAAGACGCGTGCGCATTCTCCGGCTCAGCCACGCGCAGACGGCGACCGGCGGCGACCTTGGTGCCGGAAGAGATTGCGTTCCAACTGCGCAGTTGGCTTAGTGAAACGCCGAAGCGGTCGGCGATGGTGACCAGCGTATCGCCGCGGTGCACGGTGTAGAGGCGCGCCGTAGTGCTGGCGCGTTCGGCGGCCGGAGCGGCGGCGGGAATCGCCAGCCCTCCAACGCCGGCCAGAGATTGAGAATCGGCCAGTTGATTGGCAGCCGCCAAGTCGGCGGCAGAGATGTGGAAGCTCTGCGCCACGGACTGCAGCGTGTCGCCGGAGGCGACGGCGTGATAGCGCCATGCATTGCGCCGGGCCTCGGGAATCTGCGCCACGCGCTGATTGAACAGGGTTGCCGTGCCGGCGGGCAGGTGCAGATCGAAGGGATCGTCGGGCGGCGTAACCGACCGCAGCAGGCTGGGATTGAGCGCTTGCAGCTCGTCGACCGGCGCGCCGACCAGATCGGAGACCAGCCGCAGATTGATCGAGTAGTTGACCGTCACCGTATCGGTGAGCACTGGAGGATCGAGCGTGATGTCTTCGAAGCCGTACTGCGTGGGGTGATTGGCGATGATAATGGCGGCCAGAATTTCCGGAACGTAGTTGGCCGTCTCGACGGGCAGCACGTGGCGTTTATACAGCTCCCAGAAATCTGCGTAGCCGGTGCGTTGCACTTCGTGCTGGATGTTGCTGGCGCCGTGATCATAGGCGGCCATCGACAAATACCAGTCGCCGAGTTGATTGTAGATAAACTTCATGTAGCGGGCGTAGGCGCGGGTGGATTTTTCCGGATCGAAGCGTTCGTCAACGTAAGCGTTGCGCGTCAGCCCGTAGTTGCCAGAGGGCATGAACTGCCACATGCCGCCGGCCCTGCCGCCGGACCTGGTTTTGGGACCAATGGCCCTGGGATTGAAGCCGGACTCGGCCACGGCCAGATAGATCAAATCTTGCGGCATGCCCTCTTCGGCCATCACGCGCTGAATCATCGTCCGATAGCGGCCGGAGCGCTGGAAGGAATGCAGCAGCGTGTTGTGGCCCTTTTGCGTATAGGCGAAAAAGTTGATGAAGGCGGCCACGTAGTTGTTCACCACCAGCGGCAGATCGGATTTGGTCGTCGCCAGATCGGCCTGTGCCTTGGCCATCAAATTGGGATCGACGGCGAAGGTCACGTCGCTAGCCGCCTCGGCGGGCGTCTCTTCTTCCTTGGGCGTAAAACCGTTGCCCTGCTTGAGGGCTTCCATCTCCAGGCCATTCACCTGGTCGAGAATTTTATTGAACTCGTCTTCCAGCTCGGGCGTGGTCTTGATGTTGATGCCGCTGGCCAGCATCAGATCGACGGCGCGATCGAACTCGGTCTTGGCTTCGGACAACTTGCCCTTGCGGTATGCGGCTTCGCCACGGGCATAGGCGGCATCGACCTGCGCAATCAACTGGCGCACGCGCGGCTGCGTAGCTTTGGCCGCGGGCGCGGCGGGCGCGGTGACCTGCGGCGACAACGCGGCGGGCGCGGTGGCTTGCGGCGGCGGCGCGGCAGGCGCGCTCTTATCCGTGGGAGTACAGCCGGACAAAACCACGATCGGCAACAGGCCCGCGAAAAAGCAAACGGGCAAAGAGAGGCGATTCCGCGCCTCACGCAGAAACGAGTCGGACAGATGAAGCATTGATGAAGTCACTTTAGACACTATGCCGATGATAAGCTAGCGATGGAGGGCCGTGCCACGGCGGACGCGCCCAAGCGCTCTATTTTTCTCCGCCGCTTTACTCATGGACGCCCGATTCCTACGCAATTTCGCTATTATCGCGCACATCGACCACGGTAAGTCGACGCTAAGCGACCGTCTGCTGGAACTGACCGGTTCAGTCACCGCACGGGAGATGCAGGCCCAAGTGCTGGACGCGATGGACCTGGAGCGCGAGCGCGGCATCACCATCAAGGCCCACGCCGTACGCATGATGTACAAGGCCAAGGATGGCGAAACCTATCAGCTCAACCTGATCGATACGCCGGGGCACGTCGATTTCAGCTACGAAGTTTCGCGCTCGCTGGCCTCTTGCGAAGGCGCGCTGCTGGTTGTTGACGCCAGCCAAGGCGTGGAAGCGCAAACACTGGCCAACGCCTATCTGGCGATCAACGACGGCCTGGAGATTATTCCCGTCATCAACAAAATCGATCTGCCCTCGGCCGACATTCTGCGCACGCAGGAAGCCATCGAGCAGGCGGTTGGCCTGGACGCCACCGACGCCCTTCCTGTCAGCGCCAAAACCGGCCAGGGCGTGCCGGAGGTACTGGAAGCGATCGTGCATCGGTTGCCGCCGCCCACCGGCGATCCCGAAGCTCCGCTACAGGCGCTGATCTTCGACTCCTGGTTCGACGCCTATCGCGGCGTGATCGTGCTGGTGCGCGTAATGCAGGGCACCATGCGCAAGGGCCAGCGCATCCGCCTGATGTCGAATGACAAGTCTTACGAAGTGGAATCGATGGGCGTGCTCTGCCCCAAGCCGGTCGAGATTGGCGAGCTGCGCGCCGGCGAAGTAGGCTTTTTTTCTGCCACGATCAAAACCGTCAGCGACACCAAAATCGGCGACACCGTAACCGACGACGAACGGCCGGCCGCCGTAGCGCTGCCCGGATTCGAAGACATCAAGCCGATGGTCTTCTCCGGGCTTTACACCGTCGATTCGCACGAGCACACGCTGTTGCGCGACGCTCTGGAAAAGCTGCGGTTGAACGACGCCTCATTTTTCTTTGAGCCGGAAAGTTCCGAGGCGCTGGGCTTCGGTTTCCGCTGCGGCTTTTTGGGCCTGCTGCACATGGACATCATCCAGGAGCGGCTGGAGCGCGAATACCAACTGGATCTGATTACGACCGCGCCGAGCGTGCGCTATCACCTCGACCTGACCGACGGTAGCCACCTCCAGGTCGATAATCCCTCGCACTGGCCCGAGCCGCAATCGATCGCCTCGATCCACGAGCCGATTATCACCGCCAAAATTCTCACCAACGAGGAGTACGTCGGCGGCATCTTGAAATTGGTCGAAGAGAAGCGCGGCAAGCAGCTCAACTTCGAGTACGTGACGCCGACTCGCGTCATGCTCACCTACGAGCTGCCGCTGAACGAAATCGTGCTGGACTTCTACGACCGGCTGAAGACCGTCTCGCGCGGCTACGCCTCGCTGGACTATCAACTCTCCGGCGAGTGGGAGTCGCCCATGGTCAAGCTGGATGTTCTGGTTTCGGGCGAACCGGTTGACGCACTGTCAATCATCGTCCACCGCGACCACGCCTACGAGCGTGGCCGCGCGCTGGTCTCCAAGATGCGCGAGCTGATCCCGCGCCAGCAATTCGAAGTCGCCATTCAGGCCGCCATCGGCGCCAAAATCGTCGCCCGGGAAACCGTCAGCCCACTGCGCAAAAACGTGCTGGCCAAGTGCTACGGCGGCGACATCTCGCGCAAACGCAAGCTGCTGGAAAAGCAAAAAGAGGGCAAAAAGCGCATGAAGCGGATTGGAAAAGTAGACATTCCGCAGGAGGCTTTTTGGGCGGTTTTGCGGATGGACGAGGAACCGCAAAAATAGCGTAAAAAGAAGCAGTTTCGGCGTTTCTATTCAGTCATTTTGTCGCTGCCTGTGGAAAGCCCTGGGCAAACTTTCCTGCTCTCCAAAAAAGCTGGAACGGCCACGGCGGGTAGGTTTTTCTTTTGCTATATTCTGATAAATAAAGGGTTATAGGTATTCCCCGCGCGGGCAGCGGCCACGGGAAAGAAATCGCACATAATTATGTCCCTGCTCTCCAGAAAAGATCCACAGCTTTTCCATAGACATAGATCCTCTGCCCTCTTACCTCAGCCCTTAACGCGATTTTCGATCTTTTGACAGTATCTGGGCCGCCTTTGACCGTCAAGTGACTTAGGTCTATCTTCGCGGCAATTCATTCCACAAAATGGAATTCTGCTTTTTTTGAAGGTGCACCGCGCAAAAAGCAAAGGCCCCGACAAGCGGGGCCCTCGCGCGTGGAAGCAGAAGCACTCTTTAGTGCTTTACGGCAGGCTTTGCGGTCGCCGGATGGGGTGCTGTCGCCTTGGGCGCGGCAGCAGCGGCCGGCGCGGGCACACCCGATTTCAGATTGTAAGCATCAATCACGGCCTTGGTGATGTTGCTTCCAGAGTTGGCATAGAGCACCGGCGACTGCTGCTGCGAGATGTCGACGATCAGCGTGTAGCCCTGCTGCTCGGCGTAGGACTGCATCACGTCGTAAACCTTCGACTGCAGGGTGTTGAACAGATCCTGCATATCCTGCTGCAGCGCACTTTTTGCGTCTTCCGACTCGCGGTCCAGTTGCTTCTTCTTCTCGTCCAGAATCTTGGCCTTGCTGGTGCGCTCGGCGTCGGAGAGGCTGGCGCCCGGAGTTTGCAGCTGCTTGGCCAAACCGTCGATCTCTCCGCTCAGCGTCTTGAGAGCAGCTTCTTTCGGCGCGTACTTCTTTTGCAGATCGGCAAAGTCGCGCTGTCCCTCGTTGGTTTGGCCTACGGCCATCTCAAAGGCGACTACAGCGATTTTCGCCGGCGGAACGGCGGCGCGCGCGGCGGCAGCCGGCGTTTGTGCGGCGGCGCTCAGGACCAACCCCGAGGCCAGAATGGCAATCAGTACGAACGAACGCTTCATTGGGATCTAACTACTCCTTTAATTTTCTTGGCTTCGAGGCCAAAACAAACCTTTGTCTCCTCACGAATCCTCCAGGCTCATCTTCCTTCCGGTTGGCGCGGAAATTGCCGCGCCGGATGGCGCAAAGCTGAAAAAGGATGCAAATGGAGTGCTCAGCGGAAACTAAGGGGATTATAGGGGGCGCGATAGGGAGCGTCAACGTTGATAGACCGAGGGCGGCCACGAACCGCCCCTCAGCCTTCATGCGAAGCAGATTAGTGCGCGGGTGCAGGTTGCGGCGCATCCACGGCGGCCGGCTGCGCCGGCGGAGCCGGTACACCTGACTTCTGGTTGTAGGCGTCGATGATCGCCTTGGTGATATTGGTCGACTCCACGGCATAAAGCACCGAAGAACTCTGCTCGTCACCGGCATCGAGCACCAGCGTAAAGCCGTTCTTCTCGGCGTAGTCGGTCATCACCGCACCCACTTTATTGGCCATCTTGCCGATCAACTGCTGCATGTCGGCCTGAAAGTCACTCTGCGCATCCTGAGACTCGCGCTCCAGCTGCTTTTTCTTCTCATCCAGCGTCCGGGTGCGATTGACGCGCTCGGCGTCGCTCAACTGCGCGCTCGAACTTTGCAATTGCTTGGTCAGATTTTCGATCTCGTCGTTCAAGGCCTTGAGCTGTGTCTTCTTGGGATCGTATTTCTTTTGCAGATCGGCCAGATCGCGTTGAAATTCGTTGGTCTGAGCCAAAGCCACCTGAAAAGCGACGACGGCAACCTTGGTAGGACCGGCCGGAGCGGCAGGCTTTGGCGCGGCGGCGGTGGACTGGGCGGCGGCCATCGCCGTAGAGGCAAGGGCCAGGGTAAGGGCGAACACGGACAGGCGCTTCATGCGAATCGATTACTCCTTCGGGGTTCCCGCACACCAGCCCGCGCATGCGGCTTTAGACGCTCATCATGCGATAAGGGGCGATCTCGATGGGAGGCCTCTCCGGACGTAAAAACACACCCACATCGGCCTCGATGGGAACTAGACGGATTATAGGAGGCGGAATAGAGAGCGTCAAACTGTAACAAAGCGCGCAGGCCTCAGCGGTAAAACAAAAGGGGCCGCCCGGCAGAGTGGCCCCTCACATCAAACATTCGTCCCAACGCTAGAAAGTGGTCGAGACGGTGAGCCGGAAGGTCTTGCGCGGTTCACGGAAGACGTACTGCGATCCATAAGCCGCGATGACTTCTTTATACGTGTATACGCCCGCATCGGTGTTCGGGAACATATCCTGAGTAATCAACTGGGTATTGCAGTTGTAGACCTTCTGCGCCAGGCTTACTTCGTTGCAATAAGGCCGCTCGTAAAGACGCAGCGGGTTATAGGCGAAGTAGAGGCGGAAGGGCGCGTTGATGATCGGCATCATGGCCGAAAGCTCGGTGCCCACCGACATGCGAGGGACGAAGTTGGTGCCCGAGATGGGGCGAATATCACGGCGGAAACCAACCTTGGAGCCGGAGATGCCGCCCGTGCAGGCGTAGTCCGTACCGACCAATTCCAGATTCGGACAGCCATACAGCGGAGCCGTCAATGAATTGAAGCCCTCGGGACTCTGCTTCAACTGTCCGTGATTGGTTGCCGCATCAATGCTGAAGTCGTCGAAGAAGGCGAAGGTGAAGGGGCCAACGACCGGGATGCGGTACTCGATGTTGGTGGTCAAGTTCGAGTCGCCGCCGATCGAAGCGATGCCGTAGACCGGCAAAGGCACCTGCACGCACGAACTGTCGGCCTTGTTCGCCGGACTCCTTGGCACGCAGTCGCCGTCGGGATTCGTAAGTTGGACAAAGACCCGCGAAGGCACGTAGCCGTAAGGCGTAGCGCCGCGCACGTCGAAGCCGCGTATCTCCATTTCGCCGCCGGAGTAGAAGCGGTTATTGGGCGGAGCCACGCTGCCGCCGTAGCCCTGGATATAGCCCAACTGCGCGCGGATGCCCAGCACGTTGCGTCCTTCTTTGGACGGATGCAGGTAGTGCATCGGGGTAAAGCTCTTATAGGCCAGCACCGGGTTGATGTAGCGAACGCTGCCCCAAATGCCCGAAGTCTGAAGGTAGACCGAAATCTCTTTGCCTTCTCGCGGGCGCATCGGATTGCTGATGGTGTTGTAGGTATAGGTGAGTCCGAGTGCGCTGTTCACGATGCCGGTCAGCGGATTGGAGCCCTGCACGCCGGAACGGAAGGCGATGGTCTGGAAGAAGGTCTGCGAAGCGGTGCTGAAGGCCGAGATGTTCGACCGACTCAACGAATAGGTTGCACCGACGCGCTGGAAAGAGTGCCGCCTGAGCGGATAGTTGATGGAAACATTGAAGCCGTTGGAACCGACGTTGTAGTTCTGCGTCAGCGACTTTTCGGCGCTGCTCATGTTCGCCGACGCGCCGCTGCTCACCGGACTATTCTTTTGCGCGTTGTAGTCCTGTTTGTTATTGAAGATCTGGAAGCCCAGGCTGATGGGCCGGTTGTGGATGTAAGGCTGGCTGAAGCCGAAGGTAAAGGTGCGGCTGGCGCTGCCCAGGTTGCCCTGCAAGCTCAACGTCTCGCCCATGCCCAGGAAGTTGTTGGTCGAGTAGTTCACGCCCAGAAAAGCGCCTGAGATGCCGCTCATGCCGCCATTCATGCCGATCGAGTTCTTGCCCTTTTCCTTCACCTTCAACAGCAAATCGACGGTGCCGGCATCGGCGTCCTGATGGGCCTCGGAATCCTGTTCGACCTTGAGCGGCTCGAAATATTCCAACTGATTTAACCGCATCAAGCTGTACTCCCAAAGCTGGGAGTTGTAGACCGATCCCTCGTCGAGCATCAGCTCGCGGCGGATGACGCGGTCGCGGGTGATGGTGTTGCCCTGAAACTCGATGCGCGAGACGAAGTACTGCTTGCCCTCGTCGATGTCCATGTTGACCGAGACGGTTTTCTTCTGCTCGTCGGGAACAATTCTGGGAATAGGGGCAGCGTTGATGTAGCCCAAACTACCGTAAGCCTTCTTGAGGCTCTCCATGCCTTTGTACAGCAGGGTGGCATTGAACCAGTCGCCATCCTTGATGGCGAAGGTGGAGCGCAGCGCTTTGGTGTTGGTGATCTGCTTGTTGCCGGTAAAGGTGATCGCGCCCAGGCGGTAGCGACCGCCCTCCTCGATGGTCATCTGAATATCGACACGCTTGCCCTTGCTGGGCCGGAAGGTAAACCAGTTCAGGCCGCCCTGATCGCGAATCTGCGTATTGGGCTGCTCGACGGCGGCGTTGGCGTAGCCTCTGTCGCGGTAAGCCTGGCGCACGCGCTCGGAGTCTTCTTCGAGCTTGGCCGAGTCGTAGGTCTGCGAAAAGAGATTCTCGAAGATCAGCGAGTAGGGGATACCGATCGGCCGGAGGTTTTTCATCGAGCGACGCAGGTAGATCCCGCTGATGTGGGTATTGCCCACAAACTCGATTTTTCCCACCTTGACCTCGGGCCCTTCCTTGATGCTGAAGTTCACCTGCACGTTAGCCGGCGGAATGGTCTTGACGTCGGTCTTGATGGTGGCGAACTGGTGGCCGTGCTCGGCCAGCAGTTGCTTGATCGCGGTCTCGGCCAGCTTGATCTTAGTGGGATCGTACTGACTTTCGGCCGACAGGCCGACCTTGGCTTTTTTGAAGCGTTCGAGCACATCGGAGACCGAAACGCTGTTCAGGCCCTTGTAGTTGATCTCGCGGATGTTGGGCTTCTCCCGGACAAAGACGTTCAGAATGACGCCTTTTTCCGAGTCCTCGCGCTCGATGCGCAGATCTTCGAAGTAGCCAGTGTTCCACAAGGAATTGAAATCGCGCTCGACCGAAATGGCATCGAAGGCGTCATTCTCGTGCGTGAACATGCGGGCGAGGATGGTTTCCTTGGGGATGCGCCGGTTGCCGATCACGCGAATCTGCGTGATGGTATCGGAGGTTTGCGCCCAAGCCGGCGTTAAGCCAGAGGCCAGCGCCAACAACAGAGCGATGCATGCCATCCGCAGAGCAGCGCACAAGGCGCGCGAGGCAGAAGGATGCTGACTCTTCACCGGGTTCGGGCCCTGCGGCGAGCACCCATACTTATTTGTTCCTATATTCGGCTTCACGGGAGGAATAGCGCACCCTCATTCTTGCTGAAAATCTGGTCCAACCTTAAGGAAAGATCGATTATATGAGACTGCAGCCCCCCTACCCAAGCCGCCGGGCTAACTTTCAGCTCACGCATCGATTCCTTTCCACCTCAGCCTGCCCGGTTATCCCCCTAGGCAGGGTCGAATTCCCTTTGCTGGAACCTATCCCACAGTCTACCGGACTCAGGTGGGTTTGGTGACCTGTGCATCGTCCGACACTGGGTAGTATTTTACTTAGACGGGCCATATTGGCGCAGGACAGCACATAAAGAATCAGATTTTCCGCCGATCCGGGCCTGCGGGCCACGGCTCGCGGGCGGAGGCACCCCTTTCACTTTTTTGCGCATCCATAGAGAGAGTAGGGTGATTTCCGCGCCATTCCACGGCCATTTCGCCCATCAGCTACCATAGTGTTTTCCATTGCCTGGCGGACAGAAGCACGCCAAAGCGTTCTTCTGCCCGCCATCCGAACGCCTGGGACGCGTGAAATTTGTGGCCCGGCAATGCGCGCAACCGGCGCCGACGGCCGGCTACATCCCAAAGCGCAAAAGATTCCGGACGCCGGCCGAGGAGCGAAGACAGCCCTATGATGTGGATGGTCCGGCTTGCGTTGCGGCGGCCTTATACCTTCGTTGTCCTCGCTCTGCTGATTTTGATTCTCGGCGTCTACAGCATTCTGTCGATGCCGACCGACATCTTTCCCAACATCAATATTCCCGTGGTTTCGGTGATCTGGGGCTATAACGGCCTTTCGGCCGACCAGATGGCCAACCGCATCGTGACCATCCACGAGCGCGCCATCACCTCAACGGTCAACGACATCGACCATATCGAGTCGCAATCGCTCAGCGGCGTGGCGGTCATTAAGGTTTTCTTTAAGCCTAGCGTCGATATCGCCAGCGCCGTCTCGCAGATCACGGCCGTGAGCCAATCGACGCTGCGCACGCTGCCGCCGGGCGCCACGCCGCCCTTCATTCTGCAGTACAACGCCTCCTCGGTGCCCGTGCTGCAGTTGGGCGTCTCCGGCAAGGGACTGAACGAGCAGCAGCTCAACGATCTGTCGTCGAACACCATCCGCATTCCGCTGGCCGCCGTCGAAGGCGCGCAGATGGGCTTTCCCTTCGGCGGCAAGTCGCGCCAGATTCAGGTCGATCTCAATTTGCCCGCTCTGCAGGCCAAGGGGTTGTCACCCACCGACGTCATCAACGCCATCTCCGCCCAGAACTTGATTGTGCCCTCGGGCACGATGAAGATCGACCGCTTCGAGTACGCCGTCGAAACCAACTCCGCCCCCAAGGTTGTCAACGATCTGAACCATCTGCCCATCAAGACGGTCAACGGGGCCATGATCTACATCCGCGACGTGGCGCACGTACGCGACGGCAATCCGCCGCAGACCAACATTGTGCGCGTCGACGGCAAGCGCGCCGTGCTGTTGAGCATCATGAAGGTCGGCTCGGCCTCCACGCTGGACATCATCGCCGGCGTCCGCGCCAAAATCGAGGGCATGAAGAGCCAGTTGCCGCCGCAACTGGAGATCGCCACGCTGTCGGATCAATCGATCTTCGTCCGCGCGGCCATCGACGGCGTGGTGCGCGAAGCGATCATCGCCGCCTGCCTGACGGCCATCATGATCCTGGTTTTTTTGGGCAGTTGGCGCTCGACGATCATCATCGCCGTCTCGATTCCGCTGTCGATCCTCACTTCGCTGGCCGTGCTCTGCGCCCTGCACGAGACCGTCAACATTATGACCCTGGGCGGGCTGGCGCTGGCCGTCGGCATTCTGGTTGACGACGCCACGGTCGCCATCGAAAACATCAACCGGTATCTGGAATCCGGCCGCGAGCTGGAGCAATCGATTCTCGACGGCTCGGCGCAAATCGCCACGCCGGCCCTCGTCTCCACGCTAGCCATCTGCATCGTCTTCGTGCCCATGTTCCTTTTGAGCGGCGTGGCGCGCTACCTCTTCGTGCCCATGGCCGAGGCGGTGGTCTTCGCCATGCTGGCCAGCTACCTTCTTTCGCGCACGCTGGTGCCGACCATGGCCAAGTACCTGCTTCGCGAGCACGACGACGCCGAGGCCGCGCGCAAGCAGGCCAGCCGCAACCCCTTCGTACGCTTTCAGCGCGGCTTTGAGGTCGGCTTCGAAGGCTTCCGCCATGCCTATCTACGGCTGCTGACGCCCTGCGTGGACTACGCGGGCGTTTTTCTGCTGCTGTTCTTCCTTTTCGCCGTAACTTCAATCGCGGTTTTAACGCCGCAGTTGGGCCAGGACTTTTTCCCTTCGGTCGATTCCGGCCAGTTTAAGATTCACGTGCGCGCCCACGCCGGCACGCGCATTGAAGAGACGGCCGCGCTTTGCGATCAGATCGACTCGACCATTCGCCAACAGGTTCCCGCGCGCGAGGTGGTTAACATCGTCGACAACATCGGCCTGCCTGTCTCCGGCCTCAACCTTTCCTACTCGACCTCGGCGCCGGTCGGCACCGCCGACGCCGACATTCAGGTGCAGTTGAGCCCCGATCACCACCCCACGGCCGCCTACGTCAATCGTTTGCGCTCGGTGCTGGCACGCCAGTACCCCGGCGTCACCTTTTATGTGCTGCCGGTTGACATCGTCACCCAGATTTTGAACTTCGGCCTCTCGTCACCCATCGACATTCAAATCATCGGACCGAATCGCAACCTTTACGACAATCACGCGCTGGCCGAGCGGATTCTCAACGAGGTCCGCTACATCCCCGGATCGGCCGACGCGCACGTTCAGCAGCCCTTCGACCTGCCAAACATGACGGTGAACGTGGACCGTACGCGCGCCGAAGAGATTGGCCTGACGCAAAAAGACGTGGCGCAGAGCCTGCTGGTTTCGCTGAGCGGCAGCTTCCAGACCAGCCCGACCTTCTACCTGGACCCGAAAAGCGGCGTCTCCTACAACGTGGCCGTGCAGACGCCGCAGTACGGGATCGACTCGCTAACCGCGCTCAAAAGCCTGCCCGTGACCGGTTCCGGCATAAAGCAAATCGCAAACGAAGCACAGGAAACGGCCGCTCCCGGCGCCATTAAGCCGGTGCAGGTGCTCGGCAATCTGGCCGGCATCGAGCCCGGCGTCGAACAGGGAGAAGTAAGCCACTACGATATTCAGCCGGTCATCGACATCTATTCCAACGTGGAGGGCGCAGACCTGGGCTCGGTCACCCACGCCATCGAGCGCATCGTCGCCAATCACGAAAAAGATCTGCCGCGCGGCTCGCACTTCATTCTGAGCGGCCAAAGCGAAACGATGAAGAAGTCCTACATCGGCCTGCTGAGCGGGTTGGCCTTCTCGATTCTGCTGGTCTATCTGCTGATCGTCGTCAACTTCCAGTCCTGGCTCGATCCTTTCCTGATTATTTCGGCGCTGCCGGCGGCGCTGGCCGGCATCGTCTGGTTTTTGTTTTTAACTGGAACCCGGTTGAGCGTGCCGGCTCTGACCGGCGCCATCATGTGCATGGGCGTGGCCACGGCCAACTCGATTCTGGTGGTGAGCTTCGCGCGCGAGCAGATGGAAGAGATGGTGGGCGACGCGCGGCGGGCGGCGCTGAATGCCGGCTTCGTCCGCCTGCGGCCGGTGCTGATGACCGCGCTGGCGATGATTATCGGCATGGTGCCGATGTCGCTGGGGCTGGGCGACGGCGGCGAACAAAACGCTCCGCTGGGCCGCGCCGTCATCGGCGGACTGATCTTGGCCACCGTGGCCACGCTCTTTTTTGTGCCCGCATTCTTCTCATTCATTCACGGCCGCATCGAGCGCCGGCGGCAGCGCAACCTCCCTACCGCGACGCGCGGCTTTGACGAACTCGACGAGCAACCGGAGTAATCTCTATGGCTGACGAAATCAATCCGACTCAAGAAACGACTCCCGGCTACGCGACCGCGGAAGAGCAAAATCCCATTCCGCCGCGCAAGGCTCTGCGAGGCGCAGTCGTCGTGGTGCTGATTCTGATCGCGCTGGCGGCGGCCGGCATTCTGCATCGCATCCACGCCAAACGCCTTTTGACCGAGCAGACCAATACCCTGGCCGCCCCCACCGTCTCCGTCGCCGCGCCCAAGCTCGGCGCGCCCATAGACAACTTCGTGCTCCCCGGCAACGTCACAGCCTATACCGACTCGCCCATCTACGCCCGCGCCAACGGCTACCTGCTGCACTGGTACTACGACATCGGCGCCAAGGTGAAAAAAGGCGCGCTGCTGGCCGTCATCGACACACCAGAACTCGACCGGCAGGTGGCGCAGGCGCAGGCCGATCTGGCCACCGCGCAGGCCAACGCCAACATCGCCCACATCCAGGCTCAGCGCTACTCGGGGCTGGTCAAGTCCGACGCCGTTTCGCAGCAGGATACCGACACCTTCGTTAACCAGGCCACCGCCACCGCTTCAGCCGTGAAATCGGCCAAGGCCAACCTCGACCGGCTGCGCCAGATGCAGGGCTTCGAGCGCATCTACGCGCCCTTTGACGGCGTGGTGACCGCGCGCGCCGTCGATACCGGGCAGCTCATCACCGAAGGCTCGGCCTCTGAGCTCTTCCACCTGCAGGCGGTGGGAACGCTACGCGTCTACACCAACGTGCCGCAGATTTATTCGCAATCTCTCAAGCCCGGCATGAAGATTCCCGTCACCTTTCCCGAGCACGCCGGAAAAAGCTATGAGGGCACGCTGGTGCGCACCGCCGACGCCATCGATCCCACCAGCCGCACGCTGCTGGTCGAAGTCGACCTCGACAACCGCGCCGGCGAATTGCTGCCCGGCTCGCTGGCGCAGGTGCACTTCAAAGCTCCGCCCGCCAGCCAGGCCTTCGTCGTGCCCGCCGCGGCGCTGATCTTCCACCGCGAAGGAGCGCGCGTCGCCGTGGCCGTCACCGGCAGCCAGGGAACGGTCGTTCATCTGCTTCCGGTTACCATCAGCGAAGACGACGGCGCCAGCGTACAGATCGTTACCGGAATCAGTCTCGGCGACCAGGTGATTCAAGACCCGCCCGACTCGCTGATCGATGGAGAAAAAGTGACTGTCGTCGCCCCCGGCGGCCTGGCCAAGAGAGGCGCTTAATCATGGCAGCTCCGCGACTCGTTTATTCCGCTATGGGTTTGGCAGCGCTGGCTCTGCTCTCCGGCTGCAAGCCCGTCGGCCCCAACTACAGCCGGCCCACGGCTACCGCGCCGGCCATCTACAAAGAAGCCGGAGCAACGGCGGCAATTCTTCCGCCACCGAATCCGCAGGGCGGCGCCTGGAAACCGGCCAGCCCCTCCGACGGAATGCTGAAGGGCAAATGGTGGGAGATTTACCAGGACCAGCAACTCAACAAGCTAGAAGAGCGCATCGCCAGCAACAACGTCGAACTGCGCCAGGCGCTTGAAACCTACCTTGCCGCGCGCGATCAGGTTGGAGCCGCGCGCGCCGATCTTTATCCCTCGCTTTCGCTCAGCCCTTCGGCGAGTCGCGACCGCGTCTCGGCCAACCGGCCGCTGGCCTCGTCGAGCAAAAACATTACCTATAACGATTTGACGATCGCCGGCCAAGCCAGTTGGGAACCGGACTTCTGGGGGCGCATCCGCCGCTCCGTCGAACAGTCGCAGGCCGGCGCGCAAGCCACCGCCGCCGAAGCCGCCAACGTCGATCTCACGCTGCACGCCGAGATGGCCGCCGACTACTTCGCTCTGCGCGGCATCGACTCGCAGATCAAGCTGCTGACCGCCACCGTGGCCGACCTGGAGCATCAGTTCGATCTTACCCAACGACGCTTCAAGGGTGGAGTGGCCAACGCCGTTGATGTGGCCCAAGCCAAAACGCAGCTTGAAACCGTACGCGCGCAACTGGTCGACCTGGGCGTGGCGCGTGCGCGCTACGAGCACGCCATCGGCACGCTGGCCAACTACGATCTCTCCGGCTTCTCGATTCCCTTTTCGCCGCTCGATCTGGCGCTGCCCAAAATTCCTACCGGCGTGCCTTCGCAACTGCTCGAGCGCCGGCCAGACATCGCCGCGGCCGAACGGCTGACGGCGGCGGCCAACGCGCGCATCGGCATCGCCGTAAGCGCCTACTATCCCGACATTGTTCTGGGCGGCGGCGGCGGCTTTCAAAGCACGCACCCCGGCACTTGGATTCAGGGACCGAGTTCGATCTGGAGCCTGGGCGCTCAAGCAACGGAGTTGCTCTTCGACGCCGGTCGGCGTCACGCCCTCACCGATGCCGCGCGTCATGCCTACGAAGCCCAGGCCGACGGCTATCGCAATGCCGTCTTTCAGGCCTTCGACGACGTGGAGGATCAACTGGCCGCGCTGTGCATTCTGGAGCATGAAACCGCCGTCGAGCAGAGCGCCGTCGAGTCGGCGCAACATTCCTTCGACCTGTCGAACGCACGCTACAAGGGCGGCGTCACCAATTATCTTGAAGTGCTCACCGCCGAGCAGACGCTGCTCGCCGACCGCCGCACCGCCATCGACATCGAGAGCCGGCAGTTCGCCGCCAGCGTCAGCCTAGTCCGCGCCCTGGGCGGCGGCTGGGACGCGACGCAGTTGCCGAAATAAAATCGGCGAAGGCTTCGGGCTCTAAACGGCGGCGATCCGCTTTTCCCCACCCTAGCCGCAACAGACAAGACGCGGCTAGGATGGGGCACCCAAATTTTCTCTATACCATCGATGAAAATGCTTTAGAAGAAGCCCATCGCCTTGGTGCTATAGCTGACGAGAAGATTCTTGGTCTGTTGATAGTGATCGAGAATCATCTTGTGGGTTTCGCGGCCGAAACCGGACTCCTTGTATCCGCCAAAGGCCGCGCCGGCCGGATAAACGTGGTAGCAGTTGGTCCAGCAGCGGCCGGCCTTGATCTCGCGGCCCACACGGTAGAGATTGTTCGAATTGCGCGACCAGACGCCCGAGCCCAGCCCGTAGATGGTGTCATTGCCGATGGCGATCGCATCCTCCAGCGTTTTGAACTTCGTGACCGAAACCACCGGCCCGAAGATCTCCTCCTGAAAGACGCGCATCTTGTTGTTGCCGACAAAAACAGTTGGCGTGAGAAAGTTGCCGCGTTCGAGGTCGCCGCCCAGGTGCGCCTGTTCGCCACCGGTCAGGCAGACCGCGCCTTCCTCCTTGCCGATGCGGATGTAGTCGAGAATCTTGTTCATCTGTTCGGGCGAAACCTGCGGCCCCATCATCGTGGACGGATCGAGCGGGTTGCCCACCTTGATGCGGTTGACGCGAGCCACGGCGCGCTCCATGAATTTGTCGAAGATCGACTCCTGAACGAGCGCGCGCGACGGGCAGGTGCAGACTTCACCTTTATTAAATGCAAACAAGGCGAAGCCCTCCAGCACTTTGTCGAAGAACTCGTCGTCGGCATCCATTACGTCGGCAAAGAAAATATTCGGCGATTTGCCGCCCAGCTCGAGCGTCTGCGGAATGATCGGCTCGGAGGCGTATTGCATGATGAGCCGGCCGGTAGTGGTTTCGCCGGTGAAGGCGATCTTGGCGATGCGTTTGTTCGAGGCCAGCGCCTTGCCGATCTCTCCGCCCGGTCCGCTGACGATGTTCAGCACGCCCGGCGGTAGCAGGTCGCTGACGATCTGCGCAAAAACCATCAGGCTCAGCGGCGTATTCGAGGCCGGTTTGATGACGACGCAATTGCCCGCGCTCAGCGCCGGCGCTAGCTTCCAGGCAGCCATCAGCAGCGGAAAGTTCCAGGGAATGATCTGGCCGACGACGCCCAGCGGCTCTTTGAAGTGATAGGCGACGGTGTCGTTGTCGATCTGGCTGATCGCCCCCTCCTCGGCGCGAATGCAGGCGGCGAAGTAGCGGAAGTGATCGGCGCTGAGCGGCACGTCGGCGGCGCGGGTTTCGCGGATCGGCTTGCCGTTATCGAGGGTCTCGGCCAGCGCCAGGGTTTCCAGATTCTTGTCGATGGCGTCGGCCACGCGCAGCAGAATCGAGGCGCGCTCGGCCGGCGAGGTGTGGCCCCACTGCTCGCGAACGGCGTGCGCCGAATCCAGCGCCAGTTCCACGTCGGCCGGCGCCGAGCGTGCAAACTCGCAGATCGGCTCGCCGTTGATGGGGCTATGGCTGACGAAGTAACGCCCGGTGGTCGGTTGCAGCCAACGGCCGCCAATGTAGTTGTCATACCTTGTACGGACGCCGGCAGCATGCAGGGTATCTAAGGCGTCGCTGATGGATGAATGCACCGAGGTACTCATCTTCATCTCCTTCGCCGGGGAGCGTCGGATCTTGCCTACACCGCTCCCGCGGTGGCAAGTTGAACTGCGCGGGGAGCACCCTTGTTGCCCGGCCGGCTGACGCCGCGCCGTTCCCCACGATGAAAGTGGATGCATTCTAGTACAGATAAGAGACAACAGGCAAAATGGGCTATTTTGGGGGGTATTTTCTCGTGATATTTGGGCATTCGGAGGATTTTATTGGCGATTCAGTAAACAGGTAAGTAGCTGATTCAATTAAATCGGCATTTTTAAGAGGGCAATTTTGCACCGTAATTGATGCAGTTTTTCAGCAAAAAATTTTTTAGCGTTAAAACCGCTTTCCGAATGGCGCTGAGATGCCTCAAGTACGGCGGATTTTCTTGAAAACGGAGGCATCACAATGCCTATTGTGCGCCGGGAAGGGGAAATGATCCGCAAACACAAGTGGGAGTCATGCCGTGCGGCGCGAGGCTGGTTCCGTGACCAGATCATTTCGACCTTTAGAGCAAATCACCTGATGGTATAGAGGGGAAAAACGTCCCTCGGGGCCTGAAGGCCACGTTGATTTGATTTAGTTTACGGCACGGCTGAAGCCGTGCCCCTTCAAAGCCACTCTACACCTACAAGAGATTTGCTCTAGTGTTGTGGTTCCCAAGTTTCAAAATCGAGGGGCACCCATATTTCCATTTCATCAGCATTTCCACTACACCAGCATTTCAACTGCACAAGCGGTGAAAATGCTTCAGATGCCTTCGCCCATCGAGACGTAGGCGCGCATCCGCTCCAGCTCTTCGCGGTAAGCGGCGCGCTCGGCCTCTTCGTTGGCGAAGGGTTCGGTGCGATGATCCTGCGAACCGAGACGGTCTTCAAGCTCATCGACGCGAGCCGAAAGCGCGATCAGCGCGTCGGAGAGCGGGTCTTTGATCTCGTGCGGATCGGTAATCAGCACGCGCTCGCCGTTGCGATAGACGATGTGCGCCGGCACGCCGACCACGGTCGAGTTTGGCGGCACGTCGGTGAGCACGACCGAGCCAGCTCCGATGCGGGAGTTTTCGCCGATGGTGATGTTGCCGAGCAGGTTGGCATTGTTGCCGATAAAAACGCAGTCGCAAACCGTGGGATGGCGCTTGCCGCGTTGCTTGCCGGTGCCGCCCAGCGTAACGCCCTGGTACATGGTGACGTCGTCGCCGACGACGGCGGTTTCGCCGATGACGACGCCGGTGGCGTGGTCAATGAGCAAACGGCGGCCGATCTGCGCTCCGGGATGAATATCGACGCCGGTTAAAAAGCGGCCGAATTGCGAGGAAAGCCGCGCCAACAGACGCAGCCGTGCGCCCCAAAGCGCGTGCGAGATGCGATGAATCCAGACCGCCCACAGGCCGGGGTAGCAGAGCAGAACTTCAAGAGCGGTGCGCGCAGCCGGATCCCGCTCCTTAACGGAGTGGATGTCTTCGCGAATGCGGGCTAACAATGACATGAGAAAGAAACGGAGGCGGCGGAACCGAAACGATTCCGCCACCTATAGAAAAGATTACACTGCGACCGTTTCGGTGGGCAGCGCCAAAGCTTTTTCTCGTAGCGCGGCGAAGAGCGGCGAGGAAAGATAGCGTTCACCGAAGTCCGGCAGAACAACGACAATCAGCTTGCCGGCGTTCTCGGGCCGTGCGGCCACCTTTAGCGCCGCGGCCACCGCCGCACCCGAGCTGATACCGACAAAGAGGCCTTCTTTGAGCGGCAGCTCGCGCGCCGTGTTGATGGCCTCGTCGTTGGTGATCTGGATAATTTCGTCGACCAGCTTGGTATCGAGCACGCCGGGAATGAATCCAGGTCCGATGCCCTGAATCTTATGCGGGCCGGGCTTGCCGCCGGAAAGCACGGGGCTATCGGTCGGCTCGACGGCGATGGCCTTGAAGGAGGGCTTCTTGGGCTTGATGTAGCGGGCCACGCCGGTCAGCGTGCCGCCGGTGCCGGTGCCCGAAATAAGGAAATCCACTTTGCCGTCGGTGTCTTCCCAAATCTCCGGGCCGGTGGTGGCCTCGTGAATCGCCGGGTTGGCGGGATTGTTGAATTGCTGCGGAATAAAACCGTTGGGGGTCTTGGCCAAAATTTCTTCGGCCTTGGCCACGGCACCCTTCATGCCGGCGGGGCCGGGGGTGAGCACGATTTCGGCGCCAAAGGCCAACAGAAGCACGCGGCGCTCGAGGCTCATGGTTTCAGGCAGGGTAAGGATCACCTTGTAGCCCTTGACGGCGGCGACAAAAGCCAGCGCGATGCCGGTGTTGCCGCTGGTCGGCTCAATCAGCGTGGTCACGCCCGGCTTGATCTTGCCGGCCTTTTCGGCGCTTTCGATCAGCGCCAGACCGATGCGGTCTTTTACGCTGGCGGCAGGGTTCCGGCTCTCTATCTTGACGACTACGGTGGCCGGCAGCCCGGCGGATAGACGGTTCAGCCGCACCAACGGAGTGTGGCCAATCAATTCGGTGACGTTCGCAGCAATGCGCGCCATAGAGCAATCTCCTTTTCCGGATACACGATGACCCGGAGTTTTGATGATGCAATTGTGTAAATTGGTGCAGCTAGATGGAGGGAAAAAGCGTACGTTTTCACGCACACGACTGCGTCGGAGCTGTCACCAAGACGGTGTTAGCGACATCGACGCATGTTCATAGGTTAGTCTCCTTGGTACTTTTTCACAATGAATTTTTCACAACATGCATCTCTGCGTATGGATTGATTCGCACCCCACACCAGTACCGTGACCGGATAATTTCAATCTTTTGCGTTGTGATTCCCCGGTCTCAAAATCGAGACCGGGGGCACCCTTGATGGAACAAGTTCAAGCTGTCACGGAGCTAGCCGTAAGAAACAAGAACGCGGCTAGAATGGGGCATCAGATTTTCTTACTGCGGTTCATGTGGGGCAGCCGAATTTTTCTTTACTGCACACGGTGAAAATGCGCTCGCGGTTAGAAACCGTACGTGATGCCGAAGGCGAAGCGAGCGCGCGCCTTCAAATCAATGGTTGGAGCGACCCGCCCGGCCGCCTGCAAGATGCCGGCGTCGATGTTGAGTTTGTGCTTGGGCAAAGGAACGACGCGGATGGCGTAGTCAATCGAAGTGGGAATATCGAGCAGCGAAGACTTGACGCCCGTGCTGCTGGTATTCAAAATTCGCTGCGGCTGCTGCGCCACTTCAGAAGCGAGAATGATCGTGCTTTTACCCGGTCCGGTAAAGACGAAGCCCAATGCGCCGAAGGCCCGCGCCGTCCAGTCAGGCGCGTTGCCACCGAGTCCCCATAAAGAAGAATTGGTGCCGCGCACGCCGGCGTTGAGCACCAGCGGCACCTTCTTGGTCTGAGTCACGATCTTGGTCGCCACCACGTAGATGTCGCCGTTAGTTTTGGATTGGCCGTTGGCGCCATTCCAGACATTGCTGTCATTGGTGCGGGCGATGCCGCCGATGGCGATGCCGGGAATCCACTTTGTTTTGCCGGCGTTTTCTGGCACGACGATAGCCTTGGCGTGGAAGATGTTCAACCCATCGGTCCACAGGCCGCTATAGGTGGCGTCATTGCCGGCGGCGTGATCCTCGCGCGTGTAGCCGACCTCGAAACGCTTGGCGAAGCCCTCGGTAAGCGAAACGGTATTCCATGTGCCGATGACCGGGCCCCCGGCCAGCACGTGATAGGAGATGGCCGGAAGGCCAGCACCGTGAGCCGGCGAGCCGGCGGTAGCAGCCAGCGGCGTGACGAAGATTCCCGTAGGGCCTTCATAGCCATTCTGCGCCGCCGCGTTGCGCGCGACAAAGGCAATGGCGAAGAGCAGAATGGGCAGCGCCCACCGGCTCGCGAATTGCGTAGAACGTGAAACGAATACAGCGATGTTCATTGAATCGTTCCTCCTGACCTCAAAAAAAAATGCGATGGATACATGCGACTGAAACACCGTTCGGCGGCTGGTGAGTTTAACGCCGCGCATGATTTGCGCGTGCAAAAAACTCCAGAGCGCTCGGGCCCTAGATCAACGATTCGCAGAGAAGACGGGAAAGTTCAGTCGCAGGAAAAGAGCGTCACTATTGACAACAACAACACGCGAGATGCCTGACGGCACTGGCGGCGGCCCTAACGGCATGGTGCGACTGATTCATAAGATATGGCGATTATACCGGAATTCAGTGGAATGTCCAGCCGGTTTTCAGCATGAGTTTTTTACCCCGAAGCTGGACCCGATGACTCTACTTGGCGGGAAGAGCCACGGGCGCGATGGCCGCGGCGCTGGTCTGATAAATGCCAGGGAAAAAGAAGCCCGGAAAGCGCCGGCGAATCGTAAAGCCCGACGCGCAAGCCGGCGTGGCGGACCGCGCGTACGCACTCGGCGACAAAGTCGCGACGAGCGGCCGATTGCATCGCGGTGAAATTGCCGCCCGGATCGTCGAACAAAGCAAAGCCTTCATGATGCCGCGCGGTAAGCACGGCGTACTTTATGCCCGCATCCGGGGCGGCATTTTTGTTTTTTGCGGACGAGGACGAGGTTAAATTTTCTTTCGCCGCGGCGAGAAAAACTTCTACGGCTGACGTGGAAGTTCGGCAGGCACAAAGCCGCGCTCGACGGCGTCAAGCCCGGCGCGCAGAAAACCCAGCGTGTGCGCCATGCCGGCGTGCCACGGGGCCGAGCAGTTCATTTGCGGCGCGTGATCGGGAATCACGACGCCATCGAAATCGTTTTTGTGCAGCAGGTAGAGAATCCGCAGCATGTCTACCTCGCCGTCGTCGATGAAGGTCTCGTGATAGTGCGGAGCCTTGCCACTGACGTTGCGGAAGTGCACATAGGCCAGACGGCGCTGCGCGCTGTAACGGTCGACGGTTTGGTAGAGGTCGCCTTCGGTCATTTCGGCCAGCGTGCCCAAGCAGAATTCGAACTGGTTCGACGGGCTGGGCGAGATGTCGATCAGCCGCTGGTACATGGCCTGCTGATAGACGAGGCGCGGCTGACGGCGCATGGTCGGCGTCGGCGGATCGTCAGGATGCGCGGCCAGCCGGACGCCGGCCTTTTCGGCCACCGGCAAAGCCTCTTCAAGAAAACGCTCAAGCCTACGCCAGAGCTCGTCGTGCGTGATCGAGGCAAGCGTGCCGACCGGCGCGTCGGGATCGTAGACCATGTTCCAGACAACGCCGTTGGGGATGGGCGTATCGACCTCGCCGTCCATGCCGACCGATTCAGCGCCGCCGCGAGCAAAGGGTCCGCTTACACGGCCGCAGACGCCGGCGATCGAAAAGTTGTAGCCGAGGATGGGAATGCCGGCCTCGCCCATGGCGCGCAGAATCGCCTGCACGTTGCGCATCTGCTCGGCGCGGCGCGGGCCGTCGAGCAAGATGTCGTACCAGTAGGCCGGGTCGAGATTCTCGATGGCTTCGAGCTTGAGTCCTGCGGCCTCAATTTGCCGGCGCAGCGCGGTCAGCTCGGCGGCGGTCCACAGGTGGCGAGGGTCGCCGGCCACGCCCCAGGGTGTGTCTTTGCCGCCGGTGGGCTGGTTGTGCGCGGGATTGGCCGCGCCCTGCTTGAAGTAGTCGACCAGATGGGCGATAACGTGCGTGCAGCCGGACTGCACGGCAAAGGCGTAGTAATCATCGTTGAGCATGTGGCGATAAAGGCCGAGGCCGAGCTTCATAGGCACCCCGGACCAGTTTAATTCATGAGTCGAATTATTATTGCGGCAAGTTGCGAGGCGGGAATAGAGAAGACGCAAGCAGACGGCGGCACACCCCGCTGGTGGGCACGCCGCCGCCTGTTTGTAACGCAGAAAAACGTCGGCACGGCAACAACAATCGCTCGATTCCGTACACAGAAGTAGATCGAACTACTCTCCGCATCCAGCGTAATGCGGAGAGGTAACCGGAAATAACCAATACGAAAACATAACGAGCAAAGGAATGGGCCGGCAGAACGGGAAGAAAGGAACAGCAATCGGAGAGCGCCAGAGGCCAAAGCCTCTGGCGCGGCCTTGTTGACAAACCCGCAGTTTGACCGGCGTTGCGCCGACGGTTCTTTCGGCAGACGAGGCTCGCGCTTGCGCTCGAACCGCGCCCTCCGAGTGGCCGGTACGGAAGCTACGACTTGCGTCGATTGCTCCGCTCCCCGGCTCGACCGGCGGTCAACCCTCCGACTCTCATCGACAGTCAATCCTTCAGCTCGACCGGCGGCTCGCCTACGACTTTCATCGGCGGCTTTCCCTCGCCAATCGACCTTCGGCGAAACCTCTGGCTTACGCCCGGCGATTCCGCCTCCGGCTAGGCCTTTGACGCACTTCTAGCTTCGACCGAACCTTGCATCGCCGGCTGAGCCGCCGATGAGTATTCGATCTCCGCTAGCCAGTGCGTCTTCCGGAATCTTCCCGTCCGGCAATCTCCGGCTTGCGCCGGTCTTTGCCTCCTGGAGCGTCCAGCGATCCCCCCACGGCTTACGCCGCCGGTTTCACCCTCTGTCCGGGCTGACTTACGCGGCCGGCTCACACCGGCCACCCCGCCAACCTTGGCTGGCGGCTTGCCTCCGGCTTTCACCGGCCGCAAAACTCCGCCAGCCTTCCGGCGATCAACTCCCAATGCTCTACGGGCTATCAGTTGAATGAGAAGTTATGCCCGATCGACCTGTGGATGCAAGTGCAAAACCCAGGGTGAATCTGTGGATTTCACCAGAGCCGGTGCAGAATTGGATTTTTGGAGTCATAAAAGCGACTTTGAAGGCCTACGCGCGGCCGTCAGTCGATGCGATCCGCGCACGGAACAGCAGCGGGGCGATCGATTAGGATCAGATCGTTCCGTTGATCGTCCCCCCTCCGGCAGAGCGCAGGCGGGACTGAAGCTATACATAAGGGAGAAAAAATTGAGAAGCAAAACAATCTGGTGCACAGTGTTGATGATGTTGACATGCGGCGCGGCGGGAGCCTTGGCAGCGCCGGCGACGATCCGGCCCGGCGAGCCGTGGCAGGACAATCGCGGCCAACGGATTCAGGCGCACGGCGGCGGTATGACCGAGTGGAAGGGTGTCTATTACTGGTTCGGCGAGGACCGCACGCCGACCAACGATCCCGAGAAACGCTACGTCGCCTGCTACGCCTCGCGCGATCTGGCGCACTGGCAGTATCGCGGACAAGTGCTGGCGCTGGCCGAACCGGAGCGGCTAGGACCGAACTGGATGCTGGAGCGGCCCAAGGTGTATGTAAACGCACGCACGCATAAATTTGTTTTGTATGCGCACCTGGACGACGCGCGCTACAAGCTGGCCCGCGTAATGGTCGCCGTAAGCGACCGCATCGACGGCGAGTACAAGTTTGTGAAGAGCTACCGGCCGCTCGACCAGGAGAGCCGCGACATCGGCCAGTTCGTCGACGACGACGGAGCGGCTTACCTGATCTTCGAGTCGCGCCCGACTGGGGGATTCTTCATCGCACGGCTTACCGACGACATGATGAACGTGGAGAAGACCAGCTTCATTCCCGCGCCGCTGGAAGGCGGAGCGCTGGTCCACTACAACGGGCTCTATTACGCAGTGGGATCGCACATGACCGGCTGGCGGTCGAATCCCAACGTCTACGCCACGGCCTCTTCACTGGCCGGCCCCTGGACGGAGTTCAAGAATCTTGCGCCGTCGGAGGCGAACAACTACGATTCGCAATCGACCATGCTGCTGAAGGTGACCGGCGCGAAAAAGACAACCATCATCTTCATGGGCGATCAGTGGCGGCCGCGCGAGCTGTGGGACTCGCGATATTTTTGGATGCCGCTCGAAATCGAAGGCGGCCGCTTTAACCTGCCCGCGCCGCGACCGTGGACGCTGAAGGTCAAAACCGGCGCGTCGGAGTTGCTACCCAAATAGGAATGAGAACCACGACCACATGATTTTGTTCCTTAGAGCAAATCGCCTGATGGTATAGAGGGAAAAATCATCCCTCAGGGGCTAAACAGGTTGCGGAAAAACATGGTTGAGGAAGATCGAAGGTTAGCAGGGCCTAAAGGCCACATTGATTTGATTGCGTTTGCGGCACGACTTAAGTCGTGCCCTGTTACAAAACCGCTCGTTGAAAAACATTCTGCGAGTTTTTCCGCAGCCTGTAAAGCCCAGGATTTATGGGCCTCTTTACGGCACGGCTAAAGCCGTGCCCCTTCAAAGCCACTCTACACCTACAAGAGATTTGCTCTAGCGTTGTGGTTCCCCGGTCCCAAAGTCGGGACTGGGGGCACCCTGACCGCATATCTTGATGGTTCGAAATCATGCGATCACGGATATAAAACGCATCACGCGGCGAAGGCGGAAGTCTGCTTGAGCAGCGGCAGGCTAATGCGGATGGTTGCGCCGCCGCCTTCGCGATTGAAGGCGCACAGCTCTCCCTGATGCAGGCGCACGGCGCGGTCGGCGATGGCCAGCCCGACGCCGAAACCGCCCGTATCGGGGCTGCGCGCCGAATCGACGCGATAGAAGGGGCGGAAGATGGCCTGCAACTGTTTATCGGGAATTCCGGGACCGCGATCACTGACATCGATCTCCGCATAGCCGCGCTCAGAAACGCCGAGGCGAACCTCAACCTCGGAGCCTTCGGCGGTGTAGCGGATCGCATTGCGCACGATGTTTTCAATCGCGCGATAGAGCAACTCGGGATTGCCCGCCACGCGGCACGCGGCCTCGACGCGAAAAGTGATCGAACAGTCGCGGTGTTGCGCCTCATATTCAGCGTCGGGCAGAATGCGCTCGATGAGGCTGTTGAGCGAGAGCGGTTCGAAGCGATGCAGCTTTTCGATCGCCTCCAGCGAAGAGAGCGTGAGCAGTTGGCCGATGAGAGCATTGAGGCGATCGGTCTCGCGCTCGATGCGATCCAGATGGGCGACCATGGCGGGATCGGCATCTTCGCGGGCCAGCTCGAGCGCCACGCTCAGCCGCGAAAGCGGGGAGCGCAGTTCATGCGAAACGTCGCGCAGCAGCAGCTTTTGCGCGCCCACCAGCGACTCCAGTTGCGTGGCCATGTGGTTAAAATCCAGCATGAGAGCCGCAAACTCACCGCCAGCCGAAAGAAGCGAGCTTTTTTTAGTCCAGGGAACGCGGGCCTGCAGCTTGCCGGTTGCCAGTTCGCGCGCCGCCTTGCGCAATAGAGCAATGGGACGCGTAAACAAAAGGACAAGCACAAAGGTAGTTAGGCCGCCGATCACGATCGCCACGGGAAGCTGCGGAAAAGAAAAGTGCAGCAGATCTTGCCAGAGATTGGGCCGGCGAGGCACATGATGCCGAACCAGCATGAACAGATAGGATTTGCCGCTGGCTGACACGACGGGAACGCGCCAAAAATGCTGCTGGCCCAACTGCGCGCTCATGATGCTCGCCGACTCCTGCTCCGCAAAAACCGGCTGCGCCTGGGCGGCGGAATTGCACAGATCGCGTCCCGCGCCGTCATGCAGGGCAATTTGCTGTTCGATCTGCTGACCGAAACTACCGAGCGCCTGGCAACCACCCGATTCATAAGCCGCCGCGGCGCGATGCGCATCGTTGACGAGGCCGCTATCGAAAGCGTCGAAAAAGACCTCGGGGCCATCGAAATGATGGCGCACGATCAGCGCCGTGGAGATGGCGAAAATCAAGCTCTGGGCGATCCAAAAAATGATGAAGATCTTGAAGAAGAGGCCGCGCATGAATTACTCCTCCGCTACTGGCGGGACGGAACTGATGGCAAGTTGATAGCCGGCGCCGCGAATGGTTTTGACCAGTTCGTCGCCGGCGCCGTTGGCACCCAGTTTTCGCCGCAGACGGCTGACGTGCATGTCGAGACTGCGATCGAAGGGGTGAAACTTGCGCTCGAGCACGGTTTCAGAGAGCCGCTCGCGAGAAACGACCTGACCGGGCGAGCGCATCAACTCTTCGAGCAGCGCGAATTCGACGGCGGTGAGATCGAGTTTATTTCCGTCTTGCAAAGCGGTGCGCGCGGCCTCGTCGAGTTCGAGTTCGCCGGCGCGCAGTACGGATGGCCCGACCTTTGAGACCGGCGACGAACTGCGGCGCAAAATCGCGCGCATACGGGCCAGTAGCTCGCGGGGATTGAAGGGCTTGGGCAGATAATCGTCAGCGCCAATCTCCAGACCCACGATGCGATCGACATCTTCGCCGCGCGCCGTGAGCAGCAGCACGCTGACCGGCGAAGCGGCGCGAATCTGGCGCAACACCTCGAAGCCATCCATCCCCGGCAGCATGACGTCGAGCAGGATGAGCGCGTAGTGACGCTCCAGCGCGGTCTTCAGCCCCGTGTCACCGCGATGCACGGCGGAGACGTGAAAGCCGAAGCGCATCAGGTATTCGGTCAGCATCGAGCAAAGCTCGGTGTCGTCGTCGATGAGGAGAATCTCGTCCATCACCACTCCCCGGGCCCGTATTCAACAGGCGTAAGCCAAGCGGGCAACCCCGCAGCCAAGTCTCTGACCAGATAAAGAAGCTCCATTGAGTTCGTGCTTTCCCATCTCTCAAAATCGAGACTTGGTGCACCCACGATGGAACAAGTTCGAGCGGTCACGGACCTAGGCTATCTGGAATTTCTATACAGCATTGGTAAAAACGCTCTAACGATTTTAGGGTACCCCCTTTTGCACTCTGACGGCGCGCCAGAAATGTATCGATTGGTCACGGCAACCGTGACACTCCTTTACACAGATTTACCCAATGTGACCGCACGCAAGCGGCAGATACGGTCTTCTGAATATGGCAGTTCGCAATGGGCACGAGTAGAAAGAGGAAGGTTCATGAAACTTCGAGGTCTCCTCAGTACGATTTGCTTGGGAATCTTTTTAAGCGCGGCGGCGGCAATTGCCGCGGCACAGACAGCGGCGACGCCGTCGGGCAGCGTCCACGGAACGGTAACCGATCCGTCGGGCGCGGTAATTCCGTCGGCAGCGGTCACGCTGACCAGCAAAGAAGGCGCGGCGCGCACGGCGACCGGCGACAAGATGGGCGCCTACGGATTCGACCGCGTAGAGCCGGGGCGCTACACGATTAAGGCGACGGCGCCGGGCTTTGCCGTCTTCACACCCGTCGAAGTGCTGGTCTTCGGCGGTAAAAGCGTGATCAAAAATATCGCGCTCAATCTGCCGGTTGAAGTTGAGCAGGTGAAGGTCAGCAGTCAGAGCCAGGGCCTCGACACCAGCGCCGACAACAACGCCAGCGCGATCGTCATCAAGGGCAAAGCGCTCGACGCGCTCTCCGACGATCCCGATGAATTGCAAAACGAGTTGAGCGCGCTGGCCGGCCCTTCGGCGGGACCGAACGGCGGCCAGATCTACATCGATGGATTTACCGGCGGGCAGCTTCCGCCCAAGTCCTCGATCCGCGAGATTCGCATCAATCAAAATCCATTTTCAGCGCAGTATGACAAGCTCGGATACGGCCGCATCGAAATCCTGACCAAGCCGGGCACCGACAAGCTGCGCGGCACGTTCATGATGAACGGCAACGATTCAGCCTTTAACTCGCTGAACCCGTTTGTGACCAGCGAGCCGCCCTACTACAGCACCTTTATGATGGCCAACGCCAGCGGCCCGATGAATAAATCGACCTCGTGGTTCGCCAGTCTTTTCCGGCGCAGCAACCAGTCGAACTCGATTGTCAACGCCGTGCTGCCCGACGCCAACGGCAACAGCTACAGCTATTCGACCGCCGTCGCCAATCCGCAAACGCGGCTGGATTTCAATCCGCGCTTCGACTTCCAGTTCGGCGCCAACAACACGCTGACGGTGCGCTACACGTTCAATCGCGACATCGAGACCAACAGCGGCGTTTCTGGGCTTTCGCTACCGAGCCAGGCCTACGACGTAGCCGACCACGAAAATTCGCTACAGTTGAGCGACACGCAGGTGCTAAGCACCAACGTCATCAACGAGACGCGCTTCCAGTACATGCGCGACCGCGACAGCACGATTTCGCGCAGCAGCGATCCGACAGTGACAGTGCAGGGCTCGTTCACCGGCGGCGGCAACAACACCGGCGTCAGCCGCGAAAGCGAAGACCGCTACGAACTGCAAAACATCACCATGGTGAGCCACGGCGCGCACAGCATCAATTTCGGCGGCCGGCTGCGCGTAACGCGCGATTCGACCTACTCCACTTCGGGCTTCAACGGGCAGTACATCTACACTACGCTGAGCGACTACGTGGCCCACACGCCCTCTGAATACACGGTAACCGTCGGCCAGGGCGCGGCGCTGGTGGACTACTACGATTACGCGCTCTTCTATCAGGACGACTACAAAGCGCTGCCGAATCTGACGCTGAGCTACGGCTTGCGCTACGAGGCGCAGAACGGCATCAGCGACCATAACGATTGGGCGCCGCGCTTCTCCTTTGCCTGGGCGCCGAAACTGCCCAATGGCAAATCATCGAACACGGTCATTCGCGGCGGTTATGGATGGTTCTACGATCGCTTCGACGCCGGCAACATTCTGAATACGATCCGCTACAACGGGACGCGGCAAAAACAGTACATCATCAAGAACCCCAGCTTTTACGAGAATGCTCCCGCGGCCTCGACCTTCGCTTCAAGCAGTGCGGCGGCGCCGACAATCTACGAGATCTCGCCCAACTTGAAAGCCGCGACCAGCATGCAAGCGGCCGTCGGTCTGGAACACCAGTTCGGCAAAATCGCAACTCTGTCGGCCACCTATATCAACTCGCGCGGCGTGCATCAGTACCTGAGCGAAAACATCAACGCCTACGATCCTTCAACCTACAACGCAACGACGGCGACCGGCACGCGACCCAACGGCATCAACGAGGACATCAATCAATTCCAGTCCGGCGGCATCTACAAAGAAAACCAATTGATGGTGAACTACTCGGTCAACGCCAAGCGTGTAACGCTCTTCGGCTTCTATACGCTGAGCTTCGCCAACGCCGACACCTCGGGCGCCAGCTACTTTTCGTCGAACGGCTCCAACCCCAGCGCCGATTACGGCCGCGCCGGCTTCGACGTGCGCAACCGCTTTCTGTTGGGCGGCAACATCCAAGCGCCCTTCGGCGTCTCGATCAGTCCCATGATGGACGTCAACTCCGGCTCACCGTTCAACATCACGCTGGGCGAAGATTTGAACGGCGATGACCAATATAACGACCGGCCGTCATACGCAACCGCGTCAAGCACCAACACCAAAGCCACCGCGTACGGCACCTTCGATCTGAATCCGGCCTGGAACGCGACACGCATTCCGATCAACGTGGGCACCGGCCCCAACCAGTTCAGCTTGAATATGCGCGTAAGCAAATCCATCGGCGTGGGACCGAAGGTAACCGGCCCGCAAGGCGGATCGTCAGGCGGGTTTGGAGGTGGGCCGGGCGGACCGCCTCCAGGAGGCGGCGGACCGGGCGGCGGTGGCGGGCTTGGACCGGGCGGATTGAGCCGCGCCGGTGGACCGCCGAAGCTGGACCAGGCCGTAGCGCGCCGTTATTCGCTGAGCTTTTCCGTGATGGCGCACAACCTGCTTAACAACGTAAACATGGCGGCGCCGAACAGCGTTCTGAGCTCCTCGCTCTTCGGCAAATCGACCTCGCTGGCCGGAGGATTCTTTAACTCGGCAGCCTCAAACCGCAGCATCGATCTGCAAGTTTCCTTTAGCTTCTAACGCAGCAAAAGAAAGAGGCGGCCGGGTCATTCCGGCCGCCTCTTTTTGCGTAGGCTGTATTTACAGGATGTTTCCGCTGCAATGTCGCTTCTTTACTTTTTCTCTTTGCGCGCGGGTTGCTTGCGAACCAATGGCAGGAAGATGTCGTCGACGACCTCCGCAAGGACAGCGGTCGGGACAGGCTTGAAGGTCATCAAAACCTCGTGCCGCAACAAATCAACAGGCAGCGACACAATCCGTGGCGTCAGCTTGCTTCGATCGATCTCTCCGCGCTCTACTCCTCGTGCAAGCACGACATCGAGCTGGCTGTGATTGCCCTGAAGCAGACTCGCTCTCAGATCGGCCAGGCTGCTGTTCGTCTCTGAAAAATATTCGCCCATTTGCAAGGAGATGAAGGCTGCGAAGAGCGCACGTTCTTTAGAGAATTGTTGCAGCAATGCAATCAGGTCGCCCCGCACATTTCCTGTGTTGGGGATATTTACAGGATGTTTATGCATGATATGCCGTATCGCCGCGATTGCGAGATCGGCGCGATTCGGCCAGCGGCGATAGAGCACCGGCCGGCTGGTGTGCGCACGCGCCGCCACAGTTTCCATTGTGAAGCGCGCGTAGCCGGCGTCGAGCAACTCGCTCCACGCCGCATCCAGCACCGCATCTTCAAGCGCCTTGCCACGCCGCCGTTCGACTTTATGAACCTTCATCTCATTTCACCTTAGAAACACGATTGTACCCTATTGACACCACCCAGGATCTCTGATTAGATACATTTATGTACCTAATGAGAGCGAAAATCGCACTGGCAACGAATGGCGCCTGGGGGAAAATTCAGGATCGGAAAACCGCGAAACCGGCCATCGACGGCTGGCTGGAGCGAAACAAACTTGCCGCCAGACACGCACCTGCATGGGCGTTCGGAGTTCTTCTCTTCGTGGAAATGTCCCTGCTTGCACACGGGCAGGCAGGGGGAAATGCGATGCCAGCTTCAACGGCAACCCAGCTTCCGCTGTCAAGCAGTTCACAGGCGGGCGTTACAGCCCAACAAGCATCGCAACCGACGGGTGCGTCAAGCGTCAATGTCATCACGCCGTCTCTTCAGATTCAGGCCCCCTATTCGGGGAGCGTAAGAGATTCCACGGCCGCGGATGAAATTCGTCTCTCATTGCCGGAAGCTGTGCGCCGAGGTTTGCAGTTCAATCTGGGAGAGGTAAATGCATCTTTCGCGGTGCGCCAGGCGCGCGCGCAACGCGGCTCCGCACTTAGCGAACTTCTGCCACATGTAAGCACGAGTGTAAGCGAGACCGATGCGAAGCAGGATCTACAGACAGAGGGATTGGGGGCCAGCGCTTTTGGGAATTTGGGCGCATTCATACCGGTGACAGTCGGGCCATATCACTACTACTCGCTGCAGGGCAATCTATCGGCGAGCGTCATGGATTTAACAAGCCTATACAACTATCGCAGCGCGAGCATGAATGCCAATGCGTCCGCGCTTACTGCACGTGACGCGCGAGAACTGGTTATCTTCGCCGTTGCGGGAAGTTATTTGCAGATTCTCCGCGCACAGGCCCAGGTGCTCGCACAGACTGACCAGGTTCAATATGCGCAGGCTTTATACGATCAAGCGCGGGCGCAAGCGGAAGCGGGCACAAAGGCGGAAATCGATGCTTTGCGAATCCTCGTGCAACTGCAAACCGAGCAGCAGCGGCTGAGGTCCGAAGAAAGCGATCAAAAGAAACAGATCTTCGCCTTTGCGCGATTGCTCGGAGTGCCCGTGAATGCGCGGATTACCTTTACCAGCACCCTCAATGAAGATGCCGCGTCGCCGCTCGGCGTGGAACAGGCGATTCAGCAGGCACTGGTTCAGAGGCAAGATCTAAGAGCACAGGAAGCACGGGTCCGCGCCGCCGAAGCCACGGTAAAGGCGGCCCATGCGGAGCATATGCCAACCGCCTCCATTCAGGGTAACTACAGTTTGCAGGGAATCAATCCAGAGCAAGGGCGCGGTGTGTTTTCAACTACGGCGAAGATAAGCGTTCCAGTATTTGAAGGCGGCCGTATTCGCGCCGACGTGGAGCAGGCCAAAGCCGCACTCGATCAGCGCCGCGCCGAGTTGGATAATCTGCGCGGCGCGGTAGAGCTACAAGTTCGAAGCGCCTGCGACGACCTTGACGTTGCCACCACGCAGGTACAGGTTGCAAAAAGTAACCGCGAACTGGCGCTAAAAATCCTCAAACAATCGCAAGACCGCTTTACTTCCGGCGCGACTAATTCTGTCGAAGTCATTCAGTCGCAGCAAACCCTTGGCGCAGCCCTGGACGACTATGTCTCCGCGCTCTATGCGGCAAATCTTGCGCGAATCAGTTTGGCTCGCGCCATAGGCGATGCGGAGCAACAGATTCCGGCACTTCTAAAGGACAAGTGAGATGACCGACCAGAAACCACAGGCGACCCCAGATAATGAAAATCCGACTTTTGGCATGGATGCAACAGACATGTCAACCGAACAGATGGAGAGCTACGGAAAGCGCACGCTGCGCTTTTCGATCATCGGCATTGCCGTTGCGCTTCTTGTCGTGGCCGGCATTCTGTTTTATCTGCATTCACGGGAATATGAAGAGACCGACGACGCTCAGGTCGATGCGCATCTTGCCCCCATCGCTTCGCGGGTCGATGGAAGTGTTCGCGCTGTCTATGTGGAAGACAATACCTACGTGAAAGCCGGTGAGCCGCTTGTGGAGCTCGATGCCGCAGACAGCCAGGTTGCGTTGCAACGGGCGCAAGCGAAGTTCGACCAGGCCGCAAACCAGCAGCAAGCGCAGAATCCGAATGTTTCGGTGACTTTGGTTAACAATGCGACGAACGTGTCCACACAAACATTCGAAGTGGAGAACGCGAGAGCGGCGCTCGCATCCGCAGGGCACGATGCGGACAACGCCGCGGCGATTCTGAGCCAATCTGAAGCCAACCATACACGGGCGCAAGCGGACTATCAGCGTTACAAAGTCTTATACGACAAGCGCGAGGTTTCACGCGCCGATTATGACAATTACGCAGCGATCGCGGCGGCACAAGCGGCGGCTGTTGAAGGCTACCGAGCCGCGCTCGCGGCCGCGCGAAAAACCATCGATCAGCGCAAAGCGCAGCTTGCCGAGCAGGAAAGTAAATTGTCGCAGAACCAGCGCATTGCGCCACGGCTGCTGGCAATTCAACAATCCAACAATCTTTCCCAGACGGCCAACGCCGAAGCCTTGAGGGCCGATCTTGCACAGGCGCAACTCAATCTGCAATATGTTCACATTACCGCACCAGTTTCTGGTTACACCATACAAAGGAGCGTAGAGGTAGGAAGCCGCATCAGCGCAGGTCAGCAGCTATTGATGATCGCGCAAACGGACGACCTTTGGGTGACAGCCAACTTTAAGGAAACTCAGCTTGCACGCATGCGCGTCGGCCAGCCCGTTTCGATCCACGTCGATGCGCTGAAACGCACTTTCAGCGGAACGGTGGAGAGCATGCCCACCATTACCGGCAGCCGTTCCAGCGTTCTGCCTCCGCAAAATGCGACTGGAAATTATGTAAAAGTGGTCCAGCGTTTGCCCATGCGGATTCGCTTCAACAAAGGCCAGCAAGGACTTGAACAGTTGCGTCCTGGAATGTCGGTCGAGCCGACCGTACATCTTAATTAGCGCCGTCTGCAAGGCGGAAAGGATAAGTAGATGAACGGCGAGGCACTAGCGACACAACATGTTTACAACCCTTGGCTGATCGCAATTACCGTGACGCTTGCGACATTTATGCAGGTGCTCGATAGCTCGATTGCAAACATTGCCCTGCCACACATCGCCGGCTCAGTAGGAGCAAGCACGGAAGAGAGCACATGGGTTTTAACTAGCTATCTGGTATCGAGTGCGATCATTCTTCCCCTTAGCGGATGGCTTATCACCGTCATGGGACGCAAGCGGTTCTACATGACCTGTGTCGCGGTCTTCACGGCCAGTTCCGTGCTCTGCGGATTGGCGACAAGCCTGCCCATGCTCATCCTATTCCGGGTTCTTCAGGGCATTGGCGGTGGCGGCTTGCAACCTTGTGAACAAGCCATCCTCGCAGACACCTTTTCCGCAAAACAGCGCGGCATGGCCTTTGCGATTTATGGCATGGCGGCCCTTGTCGCGCCCGCCATGGGGCCTACGATCGGCGGTTGGATCACGGATAACTATAGCTGGCACTGGATCTTCTTCATCAATCTGCCCGTCGGCCTGCTTTCATTGTTCATGACGCAGAGAGTGGTCCATGATCCCCCATGGATGAAGGAGAAAAGATCGAGCGGCATTCAAACGGACTACATTGGCATTGGCCTCATCGTAGTGGGCGTGGGCTTTCTTCAGTACGTCTTGGACAAGGGGCAGGAAGCCGACTGGTTCGGGTCGCACATCATCGCAACGTGCTCCATCATTGCCGCCGCGGCACTCATCGCCATGGTGATCCAGGAATGGACCAACAACGAGCCCATTATCGATTTGAAGCTGCTCAAGAAAAGAAACTTCGCAACCGTGATTCTCTTCAACTTCGTGCTGGGTTTGGTGCTGAATGGATCAACCATTCTCATTCCTCAATTTCTGCAGAACACGATGGGCTACACGGCGGAACGCGCAGGCATGGCGCTCATGCCCGGCGGCCTCATCATGATAGTCGTGATGCCAATTGCAGCCATAGCGTGCGCTCGCTTTGACAATCGCGCGGTCATCGCTTTCGGTCTCGTAGTCTTGGCTCTCAGCATGTATCACCTCACCTCCATCAACCTGGATGTAACGCTTGGGCAGGTTCAACTTTTACGGGTGCTGCAAATCATCGGACTCCCTTTCATCTTCGTGAGCATCACGACAATGAGTTATGTCGGCGTTCCAAAGGAGAAAAACAACCAGGTCTCGGGAATGAGCAATTTCTCTAAAAATATCGGAGGCGCCATTGGTATCTCCATTCTCAATACCTTCATGTTTCGTCAATCGCAGATTCAGCGCGCGAATCTCACGATCAACACGAACCGCTCCAATCCATTTTTTGAGCGTCTGCTGGCACGCATCACAGGTGGTTTCGCAGCTACCGGACCACACGGCATCGACGCATCGAAGAAAGCGCTTGCGCAGATTTCCTCGATGATCGACCGTCAGGCAAGTGTACTCGGCTATATCAATTCGTTCTGGCTGATGGCGGTCGTGGTTGCTTGCATGGTTCCACTTGTCTTCATCCTCAAGAAGCCCGGTAAGACGGAGGGAGAGACAGCGGCGCAAGCACACTAGAGCATTTTCAGGAAGCACAAACAAAGCGGCGCGCCGGCGGGGAGAAGTGCCCTGTCAGGCGCGCACTAAATTTACGCGAAGGTCAGTTGCTTTTGCGCGGGCGGTAGTAGCAGGTGCCGCCAGCCAGTATCGGAGTCCACAACGAAGGATCGGCGGGCTGTTCGCTGGAGCCGAGGAAGAGAATGCCGTCGGCGGGCAGCAGACGATGAATGTTGGCCATCAAGGTGCGACGCGTATCCTGCGAAAAATAGAGCATGACGTTGCGCAAAAAGATCACGTCGAAGGAATCTGTGAGGCGATTGAAGGGCAGCGATGGAGCGCAGAGATTGGCCAGACGGAAGTTGCACATCTTGCGCAACTCGGGCTTGACGGCCCAATCCTCGCCGACGTGGTCGAAGTAGCGAACCAGATGGCGCGCGGGCAAGCCGCGGTTGATCTCGATGCGATGATACTTGCCGGCCTGGGCGCGCTGCACGACTTCGGAACTGATGTCGGTGCCTTCGATGCGGATATTCCAGCCGACCAGCATGGGAAAGTGCTCAAGCATCATCATGGCGATGCTATATGCCTCCTGGCCGGTGGAACAGGCGCCGCTCCAGAAGCGAAGGCTACGCTGGGTGCGGCGTGCTTCGATGATCTTGGGCAGCAACTCCTCGCGCAACAATTCGAAGGGACGCAGGTCGCGGAAGAAGCTGGTCTCGTTGATGGTCATGGCCTCGGCGACGGCGCGCTCGAGGGAAGGATTGCGCTGGGAACGAAGTTTACGCGCCAGATCTTCGACGCGCGACAGTCCTTCGTTGCGCAGCAGCTTGGTCAGCCGCGTCTCGAAGAGATAGTCGCGTGAGGCATCGAGAACGTTCTGCGAAACCTCGTAAACGACCTGGCGCAGGAAGCTGTAATCGGATTCGGCGGCATGTTCCATCACGACACCATCACACGATCTGGGTTACGAAGCTGGTTGCCGGTTGTGCTGGTCGGAGTCGAACGGCCAACAGTACGGATCATGTCTAGAGCAATCGCGTTCAAGGGCAAGACCCTATGCGCCAGCCCCGCCTGCGTTACCGCTCCCGGCATGCCCCAAACGGTGCTGGTTGCCTGGTCCTGAGCAAGAACAGTTCCACCTTGCTCGCGGATGGGGCGGCAGCCGATGAGTCCATCAGAGCCCATGCCGGTAAGAATGACCGCCAATACAGCGCCGCCATAAAGTTTCGCTACGCTGCGAAAGAGCACATCGACAGCCGGGCGGCAGTGGTTCTCCGGCGAATCCTGGTTCAGGTGCAAAGTGTTCGGCGCACCGGGACGCATGGATGCCATCACTTCCATGTGCCAGTTACCGCGCGCGATGTAAATGGTTCCCGGAACGACGGGCGCGCCTTCGCTGGCTTCGGCGACGTGCAACTTGCAGCGTGAGTTCATGCGTTCGGCAAAAAGTTTGGTGAAGACTTCCGGCATGTGCTGCACGATGACGATCGGCAGCGGAAAGTTGGCCGGAAGCGCGGGCAAAACGACATCGAGCGCGGCCGGACCGCCCGTCGAGACGCCGATCGCGACGATCGACGGAGCGACGGTGGGTATCTGCGTGCCCGGAGGAGGCGGCGCCTGTTTAGCGAAAAACAGCGACGAAGCGGTCGCGGAGGTAGACTGCTGCCGGAGTTGGCTCGTGAGAGCGTTGATTTTCGGAATCAGCTCCTGCGAAAGTTTACGCATGGCTGCTTCGCGGCTCGTCTGGCCCGTAGGCTTGGCGACGTAATCTGAAGCACCGATAGCCAGAGCTTCAATGGTGACCTTGGCGCCGCGCTGGGTAAGCGAGCTGCACATGATGATGGGCATTTTGTGCCCTCTGGCGCGCAGTTCCCGTAACGTAGCCAAACCGTCTTTAACCGGCATCTCAACATCAAGAAGGATCAAGTCGGGGCGTTCTGTTTGAACCAGTTGAATCGCGGAGGCGCCATCGGTGGCCGTCGAAGCCACCTCAAGGCCGGAACTGGAACTGATGACGGAACGCAGCAAACCGCGCATGACAGCCGAGTCGTCCACGATCATGATGCGGATGGGGCGTGGGGGAGTCATTCTTTATGCCTCTACCAGGCCAAGCATGGCCAATTTTTCGCTGAGTGCGGCGTCGTCGAAAGGTTTCATCAGATACTCGTCGGCGCCGGCTTCGAGAGCGCGAACAATGAAGTCGTTCTCGGCCTCGGTGGTTACCATCATGACTTTCAGGTCGTTAAATCCGTCGGCACGCAATTGACGCAGCATCTCCAAACCGTCCATGACGGGCATGTTCCAGTCCACCAGCGCAAGATCAAAATCAAGGCCGCTGTGCAGTTGTTCGAGCCCGGCGCGTCCGTCGGCGGCTTCTTCGCAGTCAATGCCTTTGCTTTTGAGCATGCCGCGCAGAAAGTCTCTGACAAAACGGGAGTCGTCGACGATCAGTGCCCGCATGGGGTTCCTCCTGACAAATAAGCTACGGGGCCCGTTAAGCAGCCTGTTGTTCAGCACCCAGGCGCAGTGGATCGAGCTTTTCGGGTTCCAGCATCACGAGCAGACCGTCTTTGAGTTTGTAAGCCCCGGCAAACAGCGACCGACGCCGCTCGTCGAGAGTCGAGGGATTGCGTTCGTAATCTGTGGCCGAAACAGTGAGCACTTCGCCGACCGAGTCAACCAATAATCCGTAAAAGCCTTCGGGGCTTTCCAACACCAGAATGTCCTGCGTACCATCCTTGGGCGGCAGATCGAGAAGCTGGCGCAGACTCACCGTGGTGAGCACATCGCCGCGGTAGTGGACCAGACCGCCGACAAAGCTGGGAGCCAGAGGCACGGGCTGTGGCTGCGTGGCGCCCACAATCTCCAAAATATGGTTGATGGGTACGCCGAACAGAGTGCTACCTACGCGAACCGAACAAATCTCGTTGAGCGTGTCGGTGTTCTGCTTTTGATTGGATGCGGTTTCTGCGTTGCTCATGCCACGGCCTCCGGAACATATTCGTTGGTGGTGATTTCCCCGGCGGGCAGCGGAGCGACACCGCCCAGGTTGACCACGTCGGTGACGCTATCTTTCAGCAAGGTGACGCCGTCGGTGCGTTCGCCGGAACCGGCCGCGAAGAGACTGGCGCCAGAGGCTACGTCGAGAACGTGCGAGACGGCAATGCCCACGTGGCGGTCGCCTTCGCTGCAAACCACGACGACGATCTGCGTTTCGGGGTTGCCCTGCGCCGCGGCCAGAATGCCGCCCGTATCTTCAACTGGAAGCAACTGGCCCTCGAAGTTGAGCACCGGACGGTAGCCGACATATTCGATCCGCGACAACGACAACTGCTCGATGCGCAGGACGTCGGCCAGAGGCACGGCGGCGCGGCGGCCGGCGGCTTCGACCAGCAGGTATTCCATCTTGGCGGCATCGATGGCGGTGCCCGCCTCGACGGCGTGCGTCTCTTCTTCTTCCTTGCCGCTCATGGCGACGCCGGTCTTCATGGCGATGGCGCCAGGATCGAGAATCAAAGCCAGATTGCCATTGCCCAGCACCGTAGCGCCCGAATAGAGACTGATGCCTTTCAGCACCGTATTCAGCGGCTTAACGACGATTTCTTCGGGATCGGCAAGCGAATCGACGACCAGGCCGAAGTTACGGCCGTCGGCGTCGAGCACGGCGATAAAGCTGTCGCGCGGCTGGTCCAGCTTGGGTTCGCGGCCGGGCGTCAACAGGCGATCGAGAAAGACCAAAGGCAGCAAACGGCCGCGCAGCCGGTAGAGCGGCGCATTTTCAACCCACTCGATCGAGGTTGCGGCCTGCTCGGGCGGCACGTGCACCAGCTCGGAGAGCGCGCCTTGCGGCAGCGCGAAACTCTGGTTCAAACTGCGCACGATCAGCGCGGGAATAATAGCCAAAGTCAGCGGAATGCGCAGGCGCAGCGAGGTGCCTTTGCCAAAGCGCGAATCGATCTCAACCTTGCCGCCGATTTTTTCCACGTTGGTGCGGACCACATCCATGCCCACGCCGCGACCGCTGACGTTGGTCACTTTAGCGGCGGTGGAGAAGCCGGGTAAAAAGATCAGCTGCATCAGTTCGCGATCGGGCATGATGGCGGCGCGCTCGGGCGTAATCAAACCGCGCTCGATGGCCTTTTGGCGAACCCTTTCTACGTTGATGCCGGCGCCATCGTCGGTAACTTCGACCACGACGTGGCTGCCTTCCTGCACGGCGCGCAAAGTCAGCGTGCCTTCGGGATCTTTGCCGGCGGCTTTGCGCACATCGGGCGGCTCGATGCCGTGATCGAGCGAGTTGCGCACCGCGTGGGTCAATGGATCCTTGATGGCCTCGAGCAGACTTTTATCGAGCTCGGTCTCCTGGCCTTCCATCTGCAAGCGAACGTGACGGCCCAATGACAGCGACAGATCGCGGACGATACGCGGCATCTTCGAAAAGACATTCGAGACCGGCTGCATGCGGGCTTTCATGACCGACTCGCGCAGGTCGGCTGTGACCATGTCGAGACGGCGCGAAAGCATCGTCATGTTGGGATCGGAGGCGGTGGCCTGCAAAACCTGATTGCGGGTAAGCACCAGTTCGCCGACCAGATTCATCATGCGGTTCAACAGCGCGACATCGACGCGCAATGTGCTTTCCGCGGCGGTGCCGCCGACAGGCCGGGCAGGCGCTTCTGCCGCCGGCGATGAAGCGGGCGCGGCAGAAGTGGACGGAGCAGGAGCGACAGGTGTCGCGACAACTGGCGCGGCGGCAACAACTGGCGCGGCCGGTGCAACGGCAACTGGCACTGGAGCGGGCGCGGCAGGCGTCGCGGCAACAGGCGCGGCAGCAGCAACTGGTGTGGCTGGTGCGGCGGCAACCGCCACTGAAGCGGACGCGACAGCAGCCGGAGCAGCGGCAACCGGAGCGACGGGAGCGGCAACCGCTACCGTGGTTGCCACAGGCGCGGCCGACGCCGCCGGTTGCGCTACGCTTTTGGCAGCCGCCGGCGGTGCCGGAGCAGCCGGAGTGGCAACCGCTGGCTGTTGGCCGGCAGGTTTGTTGGCCCCGGCGCGCAATTGATCCAGGCGTGCAATCAATGCCGAGTCTTCGCCCGTGCCTTCATTACCCTCGGCCTCGATCACCCTCAAAATGGCCCGCAGGCCATCGAGCAACTGCAACAGCGCGGTGATGATCGGTGAATCGGCGGTCAATTTTTCGTCGCGCAGCAAACCCAGCAGGTTTTCACCCGAGTGGGCCAATTTTTCCAGGCGTTTGAAGCCCAGGAACCCCGTGGTTCCTTTAATCGTATGTACCGACCGGAAGATGTCCGCCAGCAAACCTTTATCGTGGGGCCGCTCTTCCAGTTCGGTCATACACCGCTCCATGCGGTCCAAACCTTCCTGGCTTTCGATCAAAAACTCCCTCGTCAGATCATCCATCGCATCACACCCTATGCGCCAGGCTTCGCGCTCCCGGCGACCACTCATGTGCTTTATCGGATGGATGGCGCTCAACTTGAGAAAGCTAAAAAATTAGATTCTCATAGGCCAGAAAAACGGAAACGAGTGTACATTCGAGGCGGGGATGAATTAGCCTCTTATCTTAATCTTTCCCGATTTTGGCCCTGGACGTGCCAACAATGACAAACCTTCCTCAGCCTGCGCTTGAAGACCTGTTGGAGCTGGCGCAAACAGCCGCCTATCACTCCTATGCGCCCTATTCGCGTTTTCGTGTTGGGGCGGCGATCCGCTTGACTACCGGCGAAGTCATAACCGGAACCAACGTGGAAAATGTCAGCTTTGGACTGACCTTGTGCGCGGAGCGGGTAGCGACTGTCCGCGCAATTTCCCAATTCGGGCCTGAAATTAAAATCGAAGCCGTGGCCATCGCAAATTTAAATGACGCGGCCAGCCCGCCCTGCGGCGCTTGCCGGCAGGTGCTGGCCGAGTTTATCCTGCCCGATGCGCCGGTCATTTTTCCGACAGCCAAGGGCCTGCGAACCATCGTCTTCGGCGAGTTGCTGCCGCATGGCTTCGAGATGAAATTGAAGTAGGATGCGGGAGAAATGAAGCCAGGCAATGAAATTTCGCGCGAGGCCGCTGCCGCCTCGCCGCTGCACATGATCGACCTGATCCGCAAAAAGCGCAGCGGCGGCGAACTTGAAGCGCATGAGATCGAATTGATCGCGCGCGGCGCCGCCGATGGATCGATCCCCTCCGACCAGTTGGCGGCCTGGCTGATGGCCGCCTGGATTCGCGGCCTCTCGCGCGACGAAACGCGGGCGCTGACGCTGGCCATGCGCGACTCGGGCGTAAAATTTTCTTCCGCGCGGTTGGGCCGGAAAGCAGTAGACAAGCATTCGACCGGTGGCGTGGGCGACAAAACCAGCTTTCTCGTGGCTCCGCTGGCCGCCGCCTGCGGCGTGGCCGTGCCCATGCTCAGCGGCCGCGCGTTGGGCCACACCGGCGGCACGCTCGACAAACTGGAATCGATCCCCGGCTACCGGACGGCGCTAACGCTCGATGAATTCGAAAAGGTGCTTGCCAAGTGCGGCGCGTCGATCATGGGCCAGACCGACGAGTTGGCTCCGGCCGACCGCAAGCTCTACGCGCTGCGCGACCGCACCGGAACCGTCGAAAATCCCGGACTGATTTGCGCCTCAATTCTGAGCAAAAAATTGGCCGCCGGCCTCGACGGTCTGGTACTGGATGTGAAGACCGGCTCGGGCGCATTTTTGCGCCGCCGCTCCGATTGCGAGTATTTGGCCTCGCTGATGGTCTCTACCGCCGAGGCCGCCGGCACGCGCACCGTGGCGCTTTTAACCGATATGAGCCAGCCCTTGGGCCGGGCCGCCGGAAATTGGATCGAGTTGGTCGAGTGCGTCGAGCTTTTGCGCGGCGAGCGGCCGGAGTACAGCGCGGACGTGCGCGAGCTATCGCTCATTCTGGCCGGATGGATGATCCATCTGGGCGGAGAGGCCGCATCGGCCGAGGCTGGCCGCAAACGCGCCGAGCAGGCGCTTGAAAACGGCTCGGCCACGCGCGTTTTTATGGCGATGGTCGAGGCGCAGGGCGGAGACCTGAGCGTCTTCGACGAACCGGAAAAATTTCACCGGCCGGGCGCGACTGCCGTGGTCGAAGCCTGGACGAGCGGCTTTGTTGCGAAGATGGATACGACTGCTTTAGGTTGGGCGGTGCAGCGAAGCGGAGCGGGACGGGAAATTGCCGGTGAGCCGGTCGATCCGCACGCTGGAATTTTGTTCCACGCCCGGCGCGGCGCGCGCATCGAGCGCGGCCAACCGCTGGCGACAATCTACGCGACGACGGCGGAAATGCTTGCCGAACCGGAAGAAATTTTGAAACGGGCAATTCAGATTTCCGAAACCGCGCCACGCGCCGTACCGCTGGTGGGCCGCGTGATTGCGCGCGAGACGGCGGAAATGCAGCTCAGTAGTCAGTGATCAGTTGTCAGTTGTCAGAGATAGATACGCGCCTGTGCCGTATTTTGCTTCGCCTTTGATCTGCAATCGCTTTCTCATCGCGCCAACCGTACGATTCTGGGGCTCAATTTTATGACAATGGAAAGCAATTCAGTTGCGGCCAGCAAGATAAACTGACCACTGACAACTGATTACTGACCACTGTTTTCAGGAGGCACACGCGTTGGCGCGCTATACGGGATTGCTGGGAATCGCCGCCGTACTTTTGGCCGCATGGCTGTTTTCGACCAATCGCAGGCGCATCCGTTGGCGGACCATCGCCTGGGGGCTGAGCCTGCAAATTTGCTTTGCCTTTCTGGTGCTGCGCTTCGATTACGGCCAACAGGCGATGGCCTGGGCCGGTAGTGTAGTCACACAAATGCTGGCTTGCACCTTTGCCGGCACCAAGATGGTCTTCGGCCAACTCGGAATGCCCAACTCCGGCGCCTTCGGCAATCTGCTGGGCCAGAACTCGGGCGTGATCTTCGCCTTCCAAGTTCTGCCGACGATCATCTTCATCTCGGCCTTTTTCGCCGTGCTTTACCACATCGGCGTAATGCAAGTGCTGATCCGGGCGATGGCCTGGGTGATGTTGAAGACCATGCGCATCTCCGGCGCCGAGAGCATGAACGTGGCCGCCTCAATCTTTATGGGCCAGACCGAAGCGCCGCTGACCATCCGCCCGTTTTTGTCCAAAGCCACGCGCAGCGAGCTGATGACGATTATGACCAGCGGCATGGCGCACGTTTCAGGCGGCATCATGGCCATGTACATCGCGCAAGGAGTGGAGGCGCGGCACTTGCTTTCGGCCGTCATCATGACCTCGCCGGGCACCATTCTGTTGGCGAAGATGCTGGTGCCGGAGACCGATGTTCCAGAGACCGAAGGCAAGGTTGTGATCCCCAAAGACGAGCAGCACGCCGATGAAAATCTGATCGGAGCCATCGCCCGCGGCACCATCGACGGCGGCAAGCTGGCGATGAATGTGGGCATCATGCTGATCAGCTTTATCGCGCTGGTGGCGCTGCTCGACGGGCTGCTGGGCTGGACGCACGCGCTGCCCTTCATGCACTGGATGCCGGCCTCGCTGGGCCAGATTTTGGGCTGCATCTTCGCGCCGATAGCCTGGCTGATCGGCGTTCCTTGGAACGACTGCTGGTCGATCGGCAACCTGCTGGGCACGCGCATGGCGCTCAATGAAGTGGTGGCCTACATTGGCCTGGGCGCGCAAAAAGCCGTGCTCACGCCGCGATCCTTCACTATCGCCACCTTCGCCCTCTGCGGCTTCGCTAATCTGGGCTCGATCGGCATGCAGATCGGCGGCATCGGCGCGCTGGTTCCCGAGCGGCGCAACGATCTGGCGAAGCTGGGCGTGCGCGCCATGCTGGCCGGCACCATGGCGAATCTGATTTCGGCCTCGATCGCGGGAATCTTTCTGGGATAGGGCTGGCGACGGACTCTGGCTCAGCGGCGCGTCCTTGACCTTCGCGCCAAATGGCGCAACAATCATGCCAGGTGGCAACAATGAGCATCGCGGAGATCGTAGAGGTTCTGGGCGGCCGGAAGACCTTCCGGCGACAGGTTAAAAGCGCGGACGATCTGGTCGAGCAAGTGCGTTCCGGGCTGCCGGCCTCGACGGTTGTGTTGCTGGCGACGGCCTTATCGATGCAACGGACCAAGGTGGCGGAGCGGCTGAGTATTCCATCGCGAACCCTCAGCCGTCGGCTGGCCTCCCGGTCGCGGCTGACCCACGAAGAGTCGGACCGCACGTTGCGCATGGCGGGAGTGGTTGCGCTAGCGAAGGAGATTTTGGGAACGGAAGAAAAGGCCTCGCGCTGGATGAACAATCCCAACCGGGCGCTGGGCGGCCAATTGCCCTTCGACCGGCTGGATACCGAGCCCGGCGTGCGTTCGGTCGAAGAGGTTCTGCACCGGATCGCCTACGGGATGTATAGCTGATGCGCGTCTGGAGAATTTTTCCAGGACGCTTCCGCGAGGCGGCTTTCACGGGAATCGGCGGACTATACGCGGCCAGCCGGTGGAACCATCTGGGAACGGCCATGGTCTACACGGCAACTTCGCCGGCGTTGGCCGCGCTGGAGTTTTTCGTCAATCTGGAGCCGAACGAAGCGCCAGAAGATCTACTGATAGCCGCAGCCACGATTCCGGACGAATCGGTTGAATCGCTGGATTTGCATCTTCTTCCGCGCAATTGGCGCGAGCTCGACAGCGCGGTCTGTCGGAAATTGGGCTCCAACTGGGCGGCGAGCCAGAGATCGCTGGCGTTGCGCGTGCCCTCGGCGGTAGTTGAGAGCGACTGGAACCTGCTGCTGAACCCGCGGCATCCGCAATTCGCGCGGGTGTCGATCGAGATCGCTAAGCCCTTTCGCTTCGATCGGCGAATGTTTCGATAGTTGAATATTGATCGAGAACCGCGCTAGGCCGGATACTCGCCGGCGATGTAGCCTTCGAGCTCGTGGATCTTCTGCTCCTGGCCGGAGATGATCCATTTGACCAGATCGCCGATTGAAACCAATCCCACTACCGCGCCGTTTTCGATCACGGGCAGATGGCGGAAGCGCCGTTCGGTCATCAGCGCCATGCACTCCTCGACGCTGTATTCGGGCGTAACGGAGCGGACCGGGCTGGTCATCAGCTCGCGGACCTGCGTTTCGCGGGAGGAGCGGCCCATCAGAATGCCGCGGCGGGCGTAGTCGCGCTCGGAAAAAATCCCCACAGGTTGGCCGTTATCGAGCGCCAGCAATGCGCCGACATCGTGCTCGGCCATCATGACCAAAGCATCGTAGACCGACTGCTCGGGAGCGATCGAGAGCACCTGATTGGATGCCTTGCGCTGCAAAACCGCGGCGATGGTATAGGGAATCTTCACGGAGAAACCTCCTGCTAGAGCAAATCTCCTAATGGTATAGAGGGAGAAATCTTCCCTCAGGGGCTAAACAGGCTGCGGAAAAACTCGCAGAATGTCTTTCAACGAGCGGTTTTGTAACAGGGCACGACTTCAGTCGTGCCGCAAACGTAATCAAATCAATGTGGCCTTTAGGCCCTGCTAACCTTCGATCTTCCACAGCCATGTTTTTCCGCAGCCTGTAAAGCCCACGATTTATGGGCATTTTTACGGCACGGCTAAAGCCGTGCCCCTTCAAAGCCACTCTACGCCTACAAGCGATTTGCTCTAAAGCCAAACGGGAACGCGCCGGATGGAACGGCGGCAACCATCTATGGAAGAGCAGTATATCCCGAAGCGGACAGAGGTGTCGCGCGTTAGAGCATTTTTACCGATGGTGCATTGGAATTCAAGACCGCGGAGTTGACGCGAACACCAGTGAGCGGCAATCTTCTACCTCATTCCGCACTCTACCGAATTGGTAAACATGCTCTATTTGGAGTGAATGGGTTAGATTTCCGGGCGATGCGAGCGGGCGAGAAAGCGCGCGCCCAGCGCGCCGCCGGCCATGGCGAAGAGGACCAGAATCACCACCAGAAAAGCGGTGGCGAAGAGCACCGAGCCGGAACGGCCCTCGGGCGAAAGCAGGATGGACTTCAGCAGCGCGGCGGCCTGCGGGTCGGCGCTCATCGAGGAAGATTGCATGGCCATCTGCTGGTTGACCAAACCCTGCCAAAAGCCGTCGAAGGCCTGGCCCTCATGCAGCCAGAAGCGCATGGCGTAGAGAGAAAGCGCTGTAGCCGAGGCCGCGCTCCAGCCGCCGACGACTCCGGTGGCCAAACCGATGCGCGCGCCCGCCCCCAGCGTGATCCAGGCCGGACGCCGACCGCGCCTGTAAAGAGCGACGGCCCAGGCGGCGGCGGCGGCCATCAACAGCCAGCCCAAAATGCCCAGCGGCGAAAGCAGCGAGCAAAGAATGCCGGCGGGAATGGCCAGCGAGAGAATCAGCCGCAGCGCGTACCGCCAGTCAATCGAATCGGCGTCGCGCACCGGCGCTCCGGCAGGCTCGGATTGGCCGGGAAGTGAATCGTCGTCAATAAAGACGAGCTGCGGCAGGCCGCAGGCCGGGCAATAGCTAGCCCCTTCTTCAACGGTCTGATGGCAGCGGTTGCAGGTCAATTCCATAATTCAAGCGTAAAGCATCGGGCCGGGGTGTGGTCAGGCGGGCAGGCCGAGTTTTGCGGCGACAATGGCCACGGCGGCGACGACGGTTTCGTCCAACGACAGTTTAGTCGAGTCAAGAAGTATGGCGTCGGAAGCGGGGCGCAGCGGAGAATCGACGCGGGTACGGTCACGCTCGTCGCGGGTGCGCAGGTCGCGGAGAATCTCTTCGAGCGCCGTCGGCGGGTTGCCCTCGGCCACGGGTTTCTGCTCCATCTGATCGAAGCGGCGCTGGCCACGAGCTTCAGGCGAGGCGTCGAGAAAAATTTTAACTTCGGCATGGGGAAAAACGACGGTGCCGATGTCGCGGCCTTCCATCACCACGCCGCCCTGAGCGCCGAGCTGCTGTTGCAGGCCGACCATCCAGGCGCGAATGGCGGGAAAAACGCTGACGCGCGAAGCGGCTTCGGTGACGGTGGGGTTGCGGATCAGCCCCGAGACCTCTTCACCGTCGAGCAGAACGAGATTGTCCTCCTCGCCGGGTTCGAGGCGAATGGAGGTTTCGGTGGCCAGCTTTTCGAGGATCGGGCTATCGTCCAGGTCGAGGCCGAGGCGCAGAGCCTTGAGCGCGAAGGCGCGGTACATCGCGCCAGTCTCAAGGTTGAGCAGGCCGAAGCGCTGAGCCAGACGGCGAGCGACGGTGCTTTTGCCCGCGCCTGCCGGTCCATCGATCGCTACGATGATTCGCCGGCCGGCTGTGGGCAACGATGAGTTATTTTTTTTGTCGCTCATCCGCGTTTCTTCGCTGGAGATTTCGCGTGCGCGGCGAAGCCGAAGCGCGACCGGCCGCCCGACTTGGCGGCGGCCATAGCCGGCTTGCGGCTAGCGCTGACAGGCCGCGCGCTTTTATGCGCCGCGCTGACGCCGCGCGTCGTCGGCCGAGCCGCGGACTTGGCCGCCGGCTTGCCGTGGTTGTTATGCAGGCTTCTGGCAGCGGCGGGCTTGGCTTTATGCAGGCTGGTCACGCCGGCCGTGTGGTTGGAGTGATTGTTGCTGTGATTGCCGCCGGAGTGATTGCCGCCGCTATGATGCACGCGGCTGGTGGAGGTGGAAACCGCGCCGTTGTGCGACCGGCTGGCGACCTGGTCGCGGCTGCCGTGGCCATTCGAGGGCCGTGGCGCGGGTTTATGCGCGCCAGAGGCTGGACGGCTGAATCGCGGCTTGGCGGGCTTTTCCGCCGTCGGGCGCGTGAGCGCGGGCGATGTGGGCTGTACGGGCGGCGGTGTGGGCTTTTTTATCGACGCTGAAGCGGCTACCGCCGGAAGAGGTTCATGCAGCTCCTCTTCACGATCAAAAGAGTTGAGAAAGTAGCTCGAAGCCGGCATGGCCGAGCTGGCGTAGATCGTCGGCGGCTGGGTAAACTCCGGCAGCGTTCCGGCAACGTAAAAGTGCGGGGCGTGGCCCAGCGAAAGCGTATGCACCTGGCGGGTGGCCACCAGTCCGCGCAAAACCTCGCGCACCTTGCTGCGCGCCGTCAGCGGAGCCAGGTACAACTCGACCTCCTCCATGGTGGCGGCAATCACAGCCTGCAAATAGATAGAGGCCAGCACCGAGATGGCGGTGACCTGCGAGGTGGAAGCGCCTTCGGCGATGGCTTTTTGATAGCGGATCTTGAGCAATTGCCACTGGGGCGTGCGGCCGGGAGCCGAAACCACCGGAATGATGCGCAACTGCTGCCAAAGTTCGGTAATGGCGCGCAGAACAGCCGACTCGGAAACCTCGCGGCCCAAAGCATGGCGAAGCTGGGGGATGGTAGCCTCGTCCGCTTCAAGAAGTTTGTAAGTTTGAATGGCCAGCGGAGAAACCTGGCGCGAGCCGGTCAATTGGGGAGTGCGCCGCCAATCGCGGTCGCCACGCAGCGCGTAAACGTAGGGCAAAACCCAGGCCGCCACCACAAAATCGGGCTGCTCGCCGGGCTGTCCCTGCAGGTTCAAGCGAACCGCGACGTTGTTCGTTTCCAGGCGGACCAGAAGATCCTCGGCCTGGGAAACGAGCTTGGCCGACGGCTCCAGATTCCGTTGGCCCGCTACGGCTTCAACAAAAGAGGGAACAACGAAAGGGGAAAATTGCCGCTGCGGCATGAAGAGACAAAGCCCAGTCTCCTCCAGCCAGATGCGCGCATCCTCGATCGTGGTTGTGCCAACACCGTTCTGGCGCATCCTTTCGGAGCGCGCTGCTTCCAATTGTTCAGCTGTCAAAGAAAAACCCTCGCTTCCAGGCAGGCGATCTTACTTGCAACCCTCGCTCCTGAGAGCGGGGTGGCCGCCTTTCATGGAACTTGAAGCCATCTACAGCTCCCTAAATCCGGTGAAAAGCCCGCAGGATCTCGCGCCAAGAGTACAACAAAGCTATTGGACGTCCATGTGGGCAACTGGTTGGGTGGCTGGTTTTTGCAAGTTCCAACAATAACCATTCTATACGTTTTATATCTAAAGCGGTATTCACCTTGATGGCGGCATGGCAGGCAACGGTGGCGGCAATGTGGGTACGGATGCGTGTAAGTTCATCATTTTCATATGGTTGATCGGAATCAGCAGCCGCCTGTTCAACAATTTCAGCCAGTACGCGCTCCAACGCGGAGCTTTCCAGGCCGGCGGGGGCGGCTTTTACCGCAAGTGTATGTGGGCCAAAGGCTTCCACGTCAAAACCACTGCGATCGAGTTCCTCGGCGATGCGGGCGAATACCACCATCTGGTCGGGCTTGAGCTCAACTAGTAACGGCATAAGCAAACGTTGGCGTTCAACGCATTTCTGCTGGCTTTGGCGAAGAATTTTTTCGAAAAGCACTCTTTCGTGTGCAACGTGCTGGTCGATGATCCAGAGCCCGTCCTCGCCGGTGGCCAGAATAAAAGACTCCTTTAGCTGCCCGAGAGGTTTGAGCGCGGCCAGATGGCCGAGGTTGGCCGAAGCCTGTTCGGCCTGAACGCGCGCGGTTTCGGCGGCGGGATCGGAAGCGTATGCGATTGCATCGACGCTGCTTGGGCTACAATTTTCAGGATTCGGCGCGGTTGCCGCCGGTGTGAAGAGCTCGCGGGCTGCCTCGCCCCAGGCTTTGAGGTCGAAATCGTGAGGGTCAGGATAGGGCGTTTGCGCCGCAAAGGGCAGCCGGCCGGGAAGCGGCGAAGGCAGGCGAGGGCTCAAGTGAAAGGGCGCGGCCTGGGAGCGATCGAAGTCCAGAGGCTCGGAATCCTGCGGCGCGCCGGGCAAAGGCGAGGTGGCAGGCGGCATCAGCGAAGGGCTGGCCGTGGGTTGTGCATCGAGAGCCGCCAGAAAACCGGCGGCCGGCCGCGACTGCACCAGCGCGGTGCGCAAGCTGTCGCGAACAAAGTCGTGGACCCGGCTCTGCTGGCGGAAACGAACTTCAGTTTTGGCCGGATGAACGTTGACGTCGACCTCTTCGGGAGGCATCTCCAAAAACAGCAGCACCACGGGAAAGCTGGTGGGCGGAATCACGTTCCGGTAGGCTTCGGTGATGGCGTGCATCAGCAACCGGTCGCGTATAAGACGCTTGTTGACAAAAATATAAATTGAATTGCGGTTCAGCTTTTGCAGCTCCGGCTTGGAATAGAAACCGGTGATCCGCAGCGCACCCGGCTGACGCACCGGCTCGTCGGGTTCGCGCTTCCAGGGCGGCGGCTCGGGCAGCCCGACGTGCGCCAGAGGGCTTTCGGCGGCGACGGGCAAAAGCTGCTCCAGCGTCTCTTTGCCGAAAATTTGATAAATGCGCTCGGCGGGCCGAGCCACCGGCGGGGCCGAAACGATGGTGTGGCTAGCCGAAAGCAGCTCGAAGTGCTTTTCCGGATGGACCAGCGCGTAGTGGGTAACCAGCGCCGTCACATGCGCCAGCTCGGTCGATTCGGCGCGAAGAAATTTGCGCCGGGCCGGCGTGTTGAAGAACAGATCGGAGACGGCAATGGTGGTGCCGCGCGGCAGGGCTGCATCTTCGACGCGGAAGATTTTGCCGCCGGCGATCTCGATGTGTGTGCCGGCCGGCTCCTCGCCCGAAGCGGTATCGAGAGTGACGCGAGCCACCGAGGCAATCGAGGGCAGCGCCTCGCCGCGGAAGCCTAGGGTCGCGATCGACAGCAAATCGTCGGCGGTGCGCAGCTTGGAGGTGGCGTGGCGCTCGAAGGCCAGCAGCGCATCGTCGCGGTTCATGCCGCGGCCGTCGTCGGAGATGCGAATCAGCTTGCGGCCGCCACCCTCGACCTCGACGCGGATGCGGTTGGCGCCGGCGTCAATGGAGTTTTCAAGCAACTCCTTAACCACTGAAGCCGGGCGGTCGACCACCTCGCCGGCGGCGATCTGGTTGGCGACCTGATCGGAAAGAACGCGGATCTGGCCCATAACATCCAGCCTATCGCAAGGCGGCGGCCTGTTGGTTTATCGACATAAAGGATTGGGCGATTTTGACTACTCGCGAAATTTCAGACTCCTTTAGAAATGCGCTGAATTTACGTAATGTTCTCGACGGCATTGTAGCCGCCAAAGAGTTTTAGCTCGTTTTATGGGATACGATGTGCGATATTTTTAACATTGGCTTTGTTTAAGTGGAATACGAGCACTCTATGTCCGCCAAAACCGACAAACGCGCGAAAGAAATTCTGCACTTGCTATTGCGAGATCGCAAGGCGTCTGTCGACGATCTTGTCGCGGCGACAAAGACATCGCCGGCAAGCATTCGTCGGGATCTGGTGCGTCTGGAAAAACAAGGTCTGGTTAATCGCACGCATGGCGGGGCGATGCTGGCCGAAGACGGCGCGGCGGTCTACGAGCCCTTCCGTTTTGACGCCGCATTCCAAGTGCGCGAAGATCGTTTCTCCGAAGAAAAACAGCGCATTGCCCATGCCGCGGCCGTACTGGTTGAAGAAAATGAAACCATCGGGATCGCCGCCGGCACGACCACCACGTGCGTGGCGCGCCAGCTCGCGCATCGCAGAAACCTGCACATCATCACCAACGCCGTAAACATCGGCATGGAGCTAGGTTCCAAGCCACAATTGCAAACCACCTTGACGGGCGGCGCGATTCGCTGGAGCGGGGCGTTTTCGCTCGTCGGCGCCACCGCAATCGAGATGCTGTCGATGGTGATTATGGACAAGCTGTTTTTTGGAGCCACGGGCGTCGATCCCGAGCGCGGCGCAACGGTCATACAACTGGAAGAGGCCGCGGTATTCCGCGCCATGGTGCGCCAGTCTCGCCAGCGGATCGTCGTTGCCGACTCCAGCAAGCTGGGGCAAGTGAGTCCCGCGGTCGTGTGCATGCCCAATCAGATCGATCTGCTGATTACCGACGATGGCATTTCGGACGAGCTCGCGCATCGATTCGCCGCAAACAATACTCGAGTCATTATCGTATAGAACATTTCAGGCCAGGATGGATCGTCTTCCAGTCCCTTCGCATTCCCGCAGCCGTTGATGGCGATCGATGAGATGCGCTTCAAGACCAATAGCGAAATCGAGTCGGTGAAAATGACGAAGCAGGCCTCTCCCGGCGCGCGCCTATTTTTTTGAGACCAATGCCTCTGCTCCGCATCAAAGTAAGTGAACGGAAGAACCCGGCAGAGCGCTCTACCGGAAGCGGCGAATTTCATTTTCCCGGCAAATTTTATTTTCAAGGAGAGATCATGGCAAGCAAAGCAAGTGCGGTTTGGACAGGTTCACTGACTGAAGGCAAGGGCACCATTTCGACGGCGACCGGCGCGCTCAACAACGCCAACTATTCTTTCGCCTCGCGTTTCGAGGGCAAAGCGGTTGGCACCACCCCCGAGGAGCTGATCGCAGCCGCTCACGCCAGTTGCTTTTCAATGGCGCTGGGCGCGCAACTGGGCGAGGCGGGCCTGAAGCCGGCCAAAATCGAGACCCAGGCCGCAGTCACTCTGGCCAAAGTCGATGGCGGTTTTGCCATCACGCGCATCGCGCTCACCACCACGGCCAGCGTTCCCGGCGCCACCAAGGAAGCATTCGACAAAGCCGCAGCCGAGGCTAAGGCAGGCTGCCCAATTTCGAAGCTCTTCGCCAACAACGCTGAAATCACACTCGACGCCAAACTGGTCTAAGCATTTTTACCAATCGTGTATAGAACTTGAGAATCGCCGAGTTGACGCGAAGATCAGTGAGCGGCAACCTTCAGCAGGATTCGACACTCTACAAAATTGGTAAAAATGCTTTAAGCAAACGGCGGGCCGGAGACAAAAAATCCGGCCCGCATTTGACACCAGAGCCCGCCTTTGCGAAACTCGAAGTTGCTGCCCTGTTCAGCGCACCGCTGAATCAGGTGTTGTGCCGAAGTGGCGGAATTGGCAGACGCGCATGGTTCAGGTCCATGTACTCGCAAGGGTGTGGGGGTTCGAGTCCCTTCTTCGGCACCAAATCTATCAAGTCCCTATCTATTAAGATCAATCCTTTAAAACAGTTTATTGTTTTTTGCTGGTCCCACCCCGAATGCACTGCGGGGTAGAAGGGACTCTTTCGCTGCGCTCCAGAGTCCCTTCTACCCCGCACGATCTCTCTACACCCCAACAACCTTCCAATGGCCTACTGTTACTCCGCCACACTGGCCTGGTTTTGCTCCGCCCTTGGCAGGTTCATGAAGACCTGCGATCGAGCCTCGAGCTCACTGGCATCGGAAGTTCCGCGCACCTTCGCTATCTCCGCTTCCGGTGTATTGAGCATGCTTGGGATAAGCACAAAGCGGACGGCTTCGCCCCGGAAATGCCTGGCCCGTTGCAGTGATCGCGTCCGGCGCGCTTTTTTTCTCGACCCAGTTCACCACGGCGCTCAGCATGTCGAAATGGTCGAGCGCCAAACCGCCGCCACAATGCGCCATTCCCGGCACCAGGAACAGTCGGCTCCATTCGGCTACTTTATCGGCGCCACCATTGGCCGCGCTCATCGATTGATAGTATCCGAGAGTATCGAGGGGCGAGAACCACGGATCGCTGTCTCCATGAAAGAAGATCAGCTTGCCGCCGTTGGCGGAGAATGTCGACAGGTTGGTGGACGCCGGCTCCACCAGCGGGTCGCTGGCGTGGAGCGCTTCTTTGTCGACATCAAGTTCGGTCGCGGTTGGATACTTTCCGAAGATCCCATGCTGGCTAATCGTCAGCAACCCGCCTGTTGTCGCAATGCCCGTATCATATAGAAAGCCCGGATAGACCTGCGTTCCGTAGGCGTTCTTCGGTCCCCCAAAGGCCTTTTTGACGGCCGCAAGTTTTTCCGGTGCGATGCACCCTTCGCTCTGGCCGTTCTTGCAGGCCAGAACCGCGGGATCGAAATCGCAACCGATTGGATCGAAGATCATCCCATCCGCCACCCCGTCCCGTGCGTCGCAACTCTTCATCAGCGTATCCAGGAACAGCTTGCGCTCACTTGCGGAGAGCAGCTTATCGGTCTGTGGAATGCCCGCGGCATCTTTTGGCGCCGCCTGATTGTAGGCCACCGGAATCCACTTGCCGATGGCAAGGTTCGACAGCCCCGTGCGCATTGCGGGGTCGCCAGAAACGATGCCGTTGAATACCGTCGGAAAGCGTTGCGAAAGAATCATGCCTTCGCGTCCGCCTGTCGAGCAGCCGACGAAATAGGAGTAGGCCGCGGGTTTCGCATAGTAATGCGCGATGATCTGCTTGGCTATTTCTGCAACCTCGGCATTGGCCTGGTAGGCAAAATCCAGATACGCCTGCTGATCGCTCATGAATGCAAAGTCGAACCCGCCGCCGCCCTTTGACTTGTGTCCCGTATCCGTGCTGGCCACAACGAATCCCCGCACGAGAGCCGACTTTTCGCCGGAATACGAGGCCCCCAGCGGATAGGCGACCGTGCCGTTGGAGCCGCCGCCGCCTTGCATCATGAAATCACCGTTCCAGGCTTCCTTTTCTGGCAGAGCCAGCGCAAACCCAATGCCGAACTCCTCACCGTTAGCAGCCTTGCGGGGATGGATGACGCCATCGACTCGACAATGCGCGGGTAATGACCCGCTGCCAGGAGCTCCGGGAAAAGCTGCTGGAAGAGTCGTTCCCGCGGAAACCAGCGCGGCTTTGGTGATCTCGACGCCGCCGATCTTGAGGTTCGTGAGATCCGCGCACGAGTTTGTAGATTCCGCTCGCGCAACGGGGACAATACACCACGGGATCATCGCGAGCAGCAAAATCTTTGATTGTTTCATCGTCGGTTTGGCCTGCCCGACGTTTTGTACCAGTGCGATTGTTAGTGTAGCGCGGCGGGGGAATAGATATTCATCTCGTCGCAGTAGTCGGGGGTGTGGAAAAGTG
>Ga0224531_1000068_pt1 | contig 63685 bp, 49 predicted proteins | sample CBST100metaG_FD_179876 | JGI IMG/M metagenome (GOLD analysis project Ga0224531, IMG submission 179876) | Peat soil microbial communities from Stordalen Mire, Sweden - C.B.S.T100 | ecosystem: Environmental > Terrestrial > Soil > Wetlands > Peat | place: Sweden: Norrbotten County, Stordalen Mire...
GGAGTGGCCTTTCCGCATCCTGAAGCGTGTCTTCGGTTATACCAAGGTGCGCTATCGCGGCATCCTGAAGAATCATCACTGGCATCTGACGGCCTTCGCCCTGGTCAATCTCTACCAACACCGCAAGGGGCGTAGTGTGTTCAGAGGCCGAAAACGGCCCCTGAACACACCAAATGAGACCACTCAGACCCTTCTGTTCAGCGTCTTTTTCGGCTACGGAGAGAAATCCAGACGGAGAAACGCCGTAATCGCTTTTTGCGCGCAAAACGCTGGCTTAATCAGAGCTTCCCTAGGCGTATAGAATAATTGCATTACCCAACAACGCGCTAGCCTATGCGCTCGGAGATGACCTTGAAAGTGAAGGAGAAGTACGCTCTTTTAATTTTATGCTTGAGTTTAATTCCATTAGCACAATCTCAGGTTCTGAAACGCCTCGATCTTGGAGGGGGCTTCCGCGTTCTTAATGTAGCCCACAACGGATCAGATGAGGTAACCCTCTCAGTGGCCCTCGATCTTGTGAACCGCTCCACGGAAGACCTGCAATTAACCAGCGTCGCCTACCTTCCAAGGATGCCGCTTGTGACGCAAGCCAGGAAGCCTATTGTGCGAGCTGAGACGCAACCACTTGCCACGCCTCTCGCGCTTAATGCGCAAGTCCGTGTCCGGAACGAGCAGCAGATACAGCTTTCCGCCGCAGAATTCGCACAGCTCCAGCGCCAGCACACGCTGTCATTCCTGGCCACCTTCACCCGAGCCGACGGCTCCACGCAGCGGCAGACAGTCAGACTGCAAAGCGAGTTGCTGGGGAGGATGAAATGAATTTACAGAAGACCCATGCTTTTCTTCTTCAAGCAGCCGCAATCATAACCGTGTGCCTTGGTGTCAATGTTGGCGCGCAAACCGTTACGACAATCGCTGGCACACATGACCTGACCGGTCAAACGGCAACAGCCATCTCTGGCCAAGCCGTATGGAGCGTTGCTAGCGACAAATCCGGCAATCTTTACTTCGGTATCTACAATCAGGTTTACAATCTCGATTCCACAGGCAAGCTCACATTAATTGCCGGCAACGGCGTAGACGGCATACCGGTCGACGGGGCTACAGCCACGGAGACGCCCATCGAGTCGGTTTACAGCCTAGCCATCGATAGTTCCTCCAATCTGTATATCGGCGATAGAGACGACAGCCTCGTTTTTAAGGTTACAGCCTCGACCGGCAAGATTTCCATCTATGCCGGCAACGGCGCCTACGGAACGAGCGGCGACGGCGGCGCGGCGACTTTGGCAGAGCTTGAAAGTCCAGAGGGCCTAGCCGTTGACAGCTCGAGCAATCTCTATATTGCCGACTCTTCGGCTTGTTCGGTCCGCAAGGTCGATACATCAGGCATCATCACCACGGCTGCCGGGACTTCCGGTTCCTGCGCTACATTGGGCAGCAATATATTGTCCAATGGATTACTGTATGGAGTGGAAGACGTGGCAGTCGATAGCTCCGGCAATCTCTATATGACCGTCTATGACATGATTGTGAAGTCTTCAGGCGGCAAATTGACCATTGTGGCAGGATGTGACGATGGTACTGGCTCAGTCGGCGCCAATTGTACATTCGGCAATGGCGATGGCCAAGTCGCTACGAACACATATATTTACCCAGAATCCGTAGCCGTTGACAGTGCGGGCAATCTCTATATCGGTGACTTTGACAACTATGCGCTTCGCAAAGTCGACGCCAATACGCAGATCATATCCACTGTAGCCGGCGTATACGGTACGAAAGAGAGTTCCTATATCGCCAGCGGTCCAGCCACCAAGACCGCGCTTGGCTATTTGCATAAAATCGCTCTCGACGGCGATGGTAATGTTTACCTGGCGGATGAATACTTCGAAGTGATCCGCAAAGTGAACCTCTCCGGCAATATGCTTTCTACCGCTGTCGGAAACGGCCTGGCTTATTCGGGTGATGGAGGCCTAGCAACCGCAGCGCAGTTCGGCTCTTACGACGGACTGGCCGGTACGGCGGTCGATACCGCGGGCAATATATACATTGCCGATTATGAAGCTGCCGTGGTGCGCAAAATCGATGCGAAGACAGGCATCATCTCGACCTTTGCCGGCACTGGAACGAGCGGCTACTCCGGCGACGACGGCGCGGCTATCAGTGCCAAGATTGCCCATCCGATCGGGCTCGCTTTCGATGCAGCCGGAAACCTGTATATTACCGATGCCGGCAATTACGTCATTCGCAAGGTTGACACTGCAGGTGTGATCTCTACCTTTGCCGGAAACGGCACAGAAGGCTATTCCGGCGATGGTCGCGCGGCTACTGCAGCCGAATTTGAGTGGCCTATGGGGCTTGCATTCGACACGGCTGGAAACCTGTATGTTTCCGACGCAAATGCGTCTGTCATCCGTAAAATCGATACGGATGGGATCATTCATACCGCTGTCGGAACCGGTACATATGGCTATTCCGGCGATGGCGGTCAGGCTACTGCGGCCGAAATTGAGTGGCCTGTTCAGGTCGGTTTCGACAATTCAGGCAATTTGATCTTTACCGACGCCAATGCCGCCGTAATCCGCGAAGTCTACCTGGCTGATGCGAACAGCGCCAACTACGGTGTGATTCAAACGATTGCCGGAGGTGGCAGCGCCAATTACAGCTCCACGAATACCGGTGCACTGAGTGTCAAATTTACAGATCCGTACGGCGCGTTTGTCGATCCTTCCGGGAAATTACTGGTCGCCGACACCGACGCCAATGTGGTCTATACGTTGACCGGCAGCAGCTTTACCGCTCCGTCCAGCGGCGTATTGGCCGTGGTGGCCGGTACAGGAACCGCGGGATACAGCGGTGACGGTGGCGCGGCAACCTCGGCCGAGTTCTCAGCTCCGACCTTTATTAACGCCGATCTGAAAGGCGGTCTTCTGATCAGCGACACGAGCAACGGCCGGTTGCGCAATCTGACCAATGCGGTGACCGCAGTCTACACGGCCAGCCTATCGTCGAATACACTGGGCTTTTCGACGCAGCAACTTTCCACAAACGCGACGGCTAGCAAGACGGTGACGCTGACCAATACTAGCCCGTCAAAGGCGTTGACGATTTCGTTAGTCGCAATTACCGGCACGAATGCCACGGACTTTACGGCAACGAATACCTGTACGACGGCAGCCGTCGCGGCAGGTTCAACCTGCACGGTAACCGTGACCTTCACAGCCACTCAGACGGGCAGTGAATCCGCCACTTTAACTGTAATAGACGACGCAGGAAGCCAGGCCGCAACACTGAGTGGGGCTGGCATCAGCTTCTCCGCGCCTGCTGCGGCTTCGGGCGGATCGACTTCGGCCACCATTGCTTCCGGCAGTACGGCCACCTACTCGTTGCAAGTCGCAGCCACAGGTGGTGCATCAACGAGCGATTCGTTGTCCCTTTCGTTAACTTGCTCGGGTGCGCCAACCAACGCCACGTGCACCGTTTCGCCCGCCTCTGTAACCACCACTTTGGCTACGCCCGGCGCTTTTACCGTGACGGTTGCGACCACGAAATACACCACTACGACAAACAGCGCGCAAGGGACGAAAATCGCAAGCAATTCCAGCGGCTTCTGGCCGACAGGAGTAGGATTGGCAATCTTGCCTTTTGGCATTTTTGGCCTGATCCGCAAGCGCCGGAAACTGGGAGGCTTGCTGCTTTTGCTCTTGATGACGTCGTTCTTGGCGGCCAATGGATGCGGTGGGGGGTCCAAAAAGAGTACAACCACGACAACAAGCGGAACACCTGCCGGAACTTACACGCTGACCGTTAAGGCCACTTCGGGCAGCGTTTCGCAGACAACCAACCTGACACTGACCGTCAACTAAGCAATCTTGCATCAACCCTATACGGCGGACCGTGTTTTCTGCGGTCCGCCGCTCTTTTTACATACGGTCGCCTCAGAAGATGGAAAAATAGCACGTTACGCTCACGAAACGGAAACAATCGTATGCTAAGGAACTTGTCCGGGTGGAGTATGCTTCAACTGGACGTTAGACGTTGAACCAAAATCGCGTTAGATAAGAGACGGTTTCGGCCTTGTCTGACGCCTCTCTCACGCATATGCCAGGCAATCTGGCCGATGTGGTCGAGGTGTTCCGAGCGTTCTTTAGTGAGCGCCATCTGAAGTCCATGCACTATGCCGTTTGCGGTGCTGGATTCTGCAGCGAGTACAGTTGAGCGGCATGATGGATGTTCCACTGGTCGGGCAGCCAGAGGGGCAGTTGGCTGATGGGAACCAGTGGCAGATTGATCAGCAACTGCGTGATATATCGTTGCGGATCGATGTCATGGCGGCGGCAGGTGCTGGTCAGGCTGGCAAGGATGGCCGCTGTTCGTCCTGCGCGCAGATTACCGACGAAGAGGCTGCCAAGATTCTCTCCATCAGCGTCCGTTCGGTGGACTACCTCCTCGCCAACCGGCAGCTCAGTTCCCGGAGAATCGGGACTCGCAATCTAATCCCTGTGGCAGATTTGAAAAGATTCGCGCGCATGGACCACCCGGAGCGGCTGGCAAGTTTGAGCGAAGAAAGTGCGTCTTGAACCGGATCAGGCTGCGACACAGAGTGGTAGAGAGTCGATAGAAGGGCAGATGAGATTCCCCTGCATCGGGAGCCGCACAATGCAGGGGAATCGTTTGTCTGGTCGAGGATTCGCAGATCAACGCAAAGTAGAACCCGCATGGCAAGGTTCAAACCGGATCGAAAGCCGGGAACCGGTTGCCTGGGCCAAACGTTGAAGAGTGCGCAAAGACGGTTGAACCCGCCCGCCTTCCATCCGGGCGACAGCCGGTTGAGTCGTTCCCATCTTGTGCGCCAGTTCCGTTTGTGTCAGTCCGGCGCGGCTACGGGCCGCAATCACAGCCTTTGCCAGCGCGAATTCATCTTCCATGGCGGCATAGGCTTTTTGATATTTTGGTTCTTTCATCCACTTCTGGTGCAGTTCGCTGATTCTTGCCATGATCCCAACTCCTCACTGAATGGTTTTCGCGCGCGCCAGAGCCAGGTCAATTTCGCGTCGTGGCGTCTTCTGCGTCTTCTTGACGAACGCTCTGACGATCACAACGCGCCGACCAGTTACCACGACGTAGAGCGCCCTTGAAATCCCGCTGCGTCCCGTAAGCCGCATTTCCCACAAGCTGCCTTCAAGATGCTTCACATGCGGCTCGCCCACCTGCTCAAGTCCCATCGTCTCGATGAGGTTCGCGATATGCGTAAGCCGCGCCCTCATATCGGCGGGCAACGCCTCTACTTCCGCATCTACGACTTCATTCAGTGTTTCGACAATCCACTTCATAACTAATATACCACGAACGTTATATTCGCGGTAGCCTCCTGAAAATTTGTGTTGAATGCCCGGTTTGTTTCTGACGACTACCTTTCGATGTGCTCAGTGGTGCTTCATGGGCAACAGTTTACGTCCTACCGCCGAGCCTTTCGGGTATCGTGCGCGAATTTTTTCCCTGAGGCGTGCGTATCATGCTTCTGTTGTTCGGTATGCGTCTTGGACTCATTATGAGATAACAAGCCGCTCAGATGCTGAGGCCGTGGCGTCCGGTGAAAGATGCGCGTAGCGGGCAGCCATTGTGATTGTTTTGTGCCCGGCCAAAACTTGAATTTCTCTGGTACTCACACCAGTCATTGCAAGCCATGAGCAAAACGTATGCCGATTGTTGTGCCAGGTGTATTCGGAAATCTTCGCTTCGCGCAGGGCCGGTTCAAACCACCAGCGGCAATCTGACCGAGGGCCGGGACGTGGGAACACGGGATCGCCTGCCTCGCGGGGTACAGCATCTCTTTGCCGTTTGAGCGCCTCCAGCGCCACAGCATTCAATGGGACGTTGCGCGCGGAACCATTCTTGGTCTTCGTCAACCGGATGATTTTCCGCTTGAGGTCCACTTGTCCCCACTCCAGCGAGAATTGCTCTCCCCATCTCATCCCGGTGTACACGCTGAGGATGAATGCGGGTGCTTGCTGGGGATTATCGCGCTGGATAATGCCCAGCAACTCGGCATATTCTGCTCGGCTGAGGAAGCGCATCCGTGCATTGTGTTCCGTCCGCAAGCGAACAAGCCGGGCCGGGTTCGACTGAACCTTTCCATTCTCCATCCCAAGGCGATAGGCAAGGGAAATAAAGGCCCGGTATCGGTTGGCCGTGGCGTTTGTCTTGCAGTACTTGCTGAGCCATTCGTCAATTTCCTGCGGGGTGATCGCAGAGGCCGGACGCGCGCCGAAAGGTTCTCGCAGTATCGAGTCTTTGGTTCGGTAGTGATCGGGAGAGGCAAGATGAGTCTCGGCATATTGCACTGCCATCTCTGACAGGTGGCCGAAGGTGACGGCCTTTCCGCGAACCAGTTCAGGGAGCTTGACCTTGCGCCGCGCATCGGCTTTGCGCTTCTGGTAGAGCGCGAGCGCATCGCTCTTACGGCCAACTTTCTCTCTGTGGCGTTTTCCGTCGACGTAATAGTCGATCCACCAGCAGCCGGAACCAGCCGGACGCTCGAATACGCCTTTCACTTTTGGAGTGCCGTTTCGCTTCATAGCGCCTCCGATGTGCTGATTGTACCAACAGGCACCAAAACAGTCACCAAATAAAAAAGCCGCCCAGGGGATGCGCCCTGCGTGGCTTGTAAACTCTCTTATTTCAGTTGCTTATTTGGTGGGCCCGGTAGGATTCGAACCTACAACCAAGGGATTATGAGTCCCCTGCTCTGACCGTTGAGCTACGGGCCCGGCTGTTCTGTTCCTAGTTCTGCATCGAATTGAAAAAACGTCTATGGAGGATATTCGGTTTGCCCCCGGCCCCCGGCCGCCGGCTGGCGGCAATCGGCTCTCTCAGTGTGACACAGCCGATTGGCAATCGTCATCTCATGCGAGGAGCGGTGACCTGGAAGCTTGCGCTGCAGAAATACTCCACCCTGAATACGCGCATTGATATACTTGCAAAGTGACTACAAATCTGCCCGATTCGATCTCGAAAGGGAGTACGCCCGAGATTCATCCCGGCCAAAAGAAGGTGCTGCTGCTTAAGCCACGCGGCTTCTGCGCCGGAGTAGTGCGTGCCATCGATGTTGTCAATATCGCGCTGGAGACCTTTGGCGCGCCCATCTATGTGCGTCGGGAAATCGTCCATAACCGCTATGTTGTGAACGAGCTAGCGGAAAAAGGCGCAATTTTTGTTCATGAAATCGATGATGTGCCCGTAGGGCAGCGCGTCATTTACTCGGCCCACGGAGTTTCGCCCGCTGTGCGGGAGATCAGCGAGCAGCGCCGCCTGAAGGTCATTGACGCCACCTGTCCGCTTGTCACCAAGGTCCACACCGAGGCCGTCAAGTTCGCCAAGCAGGGGTACTCTCTGGTGCTTATTGGCCATCGAGACCATGATGAAATTGAAGGCACACTGGGCGAAGCGCCTGAGGTGACGCACGTTGTTTCAAATGTTGCCGAGGCAACCGCGCTTGAGGTGCCCGATCCCAATCATGTGGCTTATCTGACCCAGACCACGCTGAGCCTGGCCGAGGCGCACGACATCATTCATGCTCTCAAGATGAAGTTTCCAAAGATCGTTGGCCCTCATTCGCAGGACATCTGCTACGCCACCGAGAACCGCCAGGTCGCAGTCCGCAACGTGGCGCACAATGCGGGCCTGGTGCTGGTGGTGGGTTCAACCAACAGCTCCAACTCCAATCGTCTAGTTGAGGTCTCGCGTAATCTGGGGACCATCGGCTACCTGATCGACAATTCCAAAGCCATCGATCCTGCGTGGCTTCAGGGCGTGAACACGGTTGCGGTTACAGCCGGCGCTTCGGCTCCGGAGGTGCTGGTCGAAGACGTGGTCAATTACTTGCGACAAAATGGCTTCAACAACGTCGAAGAAGTAGAAGTCATGCCGGAAAATGTGCGCTTCGGGCTGCCGCCGGAGATTGTGCAGGCCATCGGCCGCGCAGACGGTGCAGGAGATGTGCGCATAAAATGACGCATTTTCTCGGATTTTGAAAGAGAGACTCGGGGACTCTGAATTCACCAGAATACCCTGCGGCATCCGAGTCGTTTGGTTTAAAGTAACGGAATGAGTGAGATAGCTCCGGTTGCAAGAGCCATGCATCCAGAGCTATCAAAGAATGGCTGAGGCGATTTGAAGCGCATGAAAATTCAGCAAGAGAAAACGCAATCTGGTGTGCCGCGCTTTGGGCGGCTGGATGCGGACCTGGAAGACGTGAAGTCGGCGGTGGTCCGCTCCCGGGAGTATCTGCTGTCTGAGCAGCATCCCGACGGTTACTGGTGCGGCGAACTCGAAGCCGATTCGATGCTCGAGGCCGAGTACATCATGCTGCATACGCTGCTGGAAAGCGGCGATACCGGCAGGATGACGCGCGCTTTCACTGAGATGATGCGCTACCAGAACGAAAACGGAAGCTGGAGCATCTATCCCGGCGGGCCGGGCAATATCTCGCTGTGTGTGCTGTGCTACTCGGCGGCCAAGATCATGGGCCTGACGGCGGATGATCCGCGCATGGCCAAATGCCGCGAGTGGGTTCTGGCGCATGGCGGCGTGGTGGCGTGCAACACGTTCACCAAAATGTATCTTTGCGGCCTGGGCGAGTATGACTACGACGCGGTGCCAGCCATTCCTCCGGAAATTGTGCTCTTTCCGAAGTGGTTCTACTTCAATATCTACGAGATTTCCTCATGGTCGCGGGGAATTCTGGTGCCGCTGGCGGTTCTGTTTGCGAAGAAGCCCTTGAAGAGAATTCCCAAGGAGCAGGGAATTGATGAATTGTTTGTGGGTGGACGCGTCAACGCAAAGATGCGCCTGCACGTGGACCATAAGACCATTGTTTCCTGGCACAATTTCTTTGTCATTCTGGACCGGATTTTGCATGTGATTGAAGCCGTCCATATTCGCCCGCTGCGCAAGCTGGCTCTGAAGAGGGCGGAGAAGTGGATACTGGAGCGGCTGGAAATGTCCGACGGCCTGGGCGCCATCTATCCGGCCATGCTGAACGCGATTATCGCACTGCGCTGCCTGGGCTACTCCGAGGATGATCCGCAGGTGATCCGCGCCCGCGACGAGTTCGAGAAACTAGGCGTTGAGGCGCCAGCCGACGAAGTCATGCCCGAGCCGACCTTTCGCATGACGCCGTGTGTCTCGCCGGTATGGGACACTTCGCAGGCTGTTTGCGCTCTGGGCGAGGCCGGTGTGCCGCGCGACGATCCGCGGATGCTCAAGGCCGTGGACTGGATGCTGTCAAAGGAAGTCCGCCACAAGGGCGACTGGGCTGTGAAGGTTCCCAACACTGAGCCAGGCGGCTGGTACTTCGAATTCAACAATGAATTCTATCCCGACACCGACGATACCGCTGAAGTGTTGATGGCTTTGGACAAGGTGGACAATCCACGCGAGAGTTATCAGCACCAGGTGGCCGAGCGCGCCATTGCGTGGGAGTTCGCCATGCAGTGCAAGGCGGGCGGCTGGGGCAGCTTCGACAAAGACAACACCAAGATGATCTTCCAGTACATTCCTTTTGCCGATCACAACGCGATGCTGGATCCGCCGACGGTGGATATTACCGGGCGCATCCTGGAAATGCTGGCCAGCTACGGCTACACGCGCGAGGACAAGCGTGTGGAGAAGGCCATCAAGTTTATTTTGGACAATCAGGAGCCGGATGGAAGCTGGTTTGGCCGCTGGGGTGTGAACTACATCTATGGCACTTTTCTGGCGCTGCGCGGACTGGATGCCATCGGCGTCGATCATCTCGAACCGCAGATTCAGCAGGGCGCGGAGTGGCTCCGCATGGTGCAGAATCCGGATGGCGGCTGGGGCGAAAGCTGCGCCAGCTACGATGAGCCGGATCTGCGCGGCGAGGGCGTCAGTACGCCTTCTCAGACGGCTTGGGCGTTGCTTGGTCTGCTGGCCGCTGGCGATGATCGCTCCGACTCGATTGCCAAGGGCGTTCGCTGGCTGCTGACGCGGCAGAGGACGGATGGAAGCTGGGATGAGTCTATGGGAGAAGGAAAAACCCGCCAGAGTATCATTACAGGAACAGGCTTCCCCCGAGTCTTTTACTTGACCTATCCCTTGTATCGCCAATATTTCCCGCTGCTGGCTCTGACGACTTATCAGCGGACCATGGAACGCGCCTCGTAGAGAGCGCCGGAGGTCTATTTTAGAATGGCAATTCCTATCTCCCAGATGTGGACGGTCTCCACTTATCTGTTGAAGAAGAAGCTGACTGGCAAAAAGCATTTTTCCCTGACGCTGATGCTGGAGCCGCTCTTCCGCTGTAGCTTGGCCTGCGCCGGTTGCGGCAAGGTGCAGTATCCGCCCCACATTCTCAAGCGGCAGCTCACGCCCGAAGAATGCTTTGCCGCCGTGGACGAATGCGGCGCGCCGATGGTGGCGATTCCGGGTGGCGAGCCGCTGCTCCATCCACAGATCGTGGAGATCGTCAATGGCCTGATTGCCCGCAAGAAGTACATTTACCTTTGCACCAATGCTCTTGAACTTAAGCATCGCTTGCCGGAATTCACTCCGTCGAAGTACCTGACCTTTTCGGTGCATCTGGATGGGAAGCGCGAGCAGCATGATTTTGGCGTTTGCCGCGAGGGCGCGTTCGACATTGCCGTCGATGGCATCAAGGAGGCGGTCCAGCGCGGCTTCCGCGTAACCACCAACGCCACCTTCTTTGACGGCGCTGATCCGAAACTTGCCCGCAGCTTCTTTGACGACGTGATGAAGATGGGCGTCGAGGGCATCATCCTCTCGCCCGGCTACAGCTACGAGACGGCACCCGACCAGAATCGCTTCATGGGCCGAGCCCGCGTACACCGGCTCTTCCGCGCCATCCTGTCGAACCGCAAGCCGGCGTGGAAGTTCAATATGTCGCCGCTGTTTATGGAATTCTTGATGGGCCGCCGCGATTACGAATGTTCTCCGTGGGGAATGCCAACCTACAACATCTTCGGCTGGCAGCGGCCGTGTTACCTGCTTCAGGAAGGCTATGCGGAGAGCTTCAATGAATTGCTGGAAACCACGGCTTGGGATAACTACGGCGCGGCCAGCGGCAATCCAAAGTGCGCCAATTGCATGGTTAGTTGCGGCTACGAAACCACGGCCAACATCGACGGCTTCGGCTCGTTAAAGGGGTTCTGGAGCATGGCGCGGGGAACCTTCAACAAGTACAACGATCCGGGCGCGATGCAATCCTTCGAAGAGGCCGCATCGAGCGGACAGCCGCCGTTGACGCAGATTGGAAAGACCGGCAGCAGCACTGAGGAGACCAACCGATGAGCGCTGAAGTGACGAAATACACTCGGGAGCAGGTGGAGAAGCTGGAAGTGGCTCCGGGCGCGGACCGCAAGAACCTGGAAGACTGGGTGCCCACGCTGGCCAGCGACGATGACTTGCGCGACGCTCTCGAAAAAGCCCTTGACTATCGTGGCGATGTCACCCTTACGCTCAAGAGCGGCGAGAGCATTGAGGCTTACATCTTCAATTGCCACGCCAGCGCCACGCTGGCTGATTCCTTCGTGCAATACTTCAGCACGAATGCGCCGGAAAAGCGCAAGGTGAGTTATGCGGAGATTGCCGCCATCGAGTTTAGCGGCAAGGATTACGCCGCCGGCAAGCACTGGGAAGATTGGGTGAAGCACTACAATGAGCGCAAGGCTGCGGGCGAGACGAACGTTGCCCTTGCGCCGGAGCCGCTGGAGTAACACGGGCGAGCGCAAAATTGGCCGATGTGTTCTTGGAATATTCTGCACAAGTTGATGTTTTGAAAGAGCACGGCTTTACAGGCTGCGGAAAGACTCCAATGGGGCTAGGTTTTGTAACAGGGCACGACTTCAGTCGTGCCGTAACTGCAACAAAGTGAAGATGCGGGCTTTAGCCCCTGTCAAACCTTTCTTCTTGGACATGCTGAGTCCAGCTTTTTTCGCAGATGGAATGACAGCCGAGCGGAATGGCTTGTGCAGAGATTCTCCTTATTGTTACTCTGTCGGTTTTGGAGATACGGAATGGAAGACGGCACGGAGAAGGTTGAGATTCCGGAAGAATCACCAAATGTCGTTGATGTCGCCGCGGAGGAGAATGTGTCTGGATTGATGCCAGAAGTAGAACACGCCCACGGCGCTCATGGCCACGAAAGCGGCATTCGTTGGCTTGATGTGATTGTCACCGTCAGCGTAGTTTTCATCTCTCTGTTGTCGCTTGTTGTCTCTATCGAGCATGGCAAGAGCATGGAGAAGATGGTGGACCAGAACCAGAAGCTGGTCGTGGCCAGCACTTTGCCCATCCTTTCGATTTTCTGGCGCGAGCTCGACGATGCTGGCAGGCCGATGCTGCAAGAGACCATCAGCAATGGCGGTGTCGGACCGGCCATCATTGAAAAATTTGAAATACGCTATAAAGGCGTCGCCTATGATAACCATCGCGCGCTTCTGCGCGCTTGCTGCGCCGCCTCTTATCTCAAAGCCCAAAAAAACGGGCCCCCCAAGGTCTACTATTCCAATATCTCTGGTTTCATTCTGCCGGCCCGCCAGGATCTCTATCCGATCACCATCAAGCCGGATAAAAACGCCCTTGACCTCTATAGCGATTTCAGAAATGTCAAAGATTCCGACGACATCACTTATCATGCCTGTTACTGCTCGGTTCTCAACGAATGCTGGGAGACCGATTTCGATCGCAAGCGCCCGCAGCCGGTGAAGGAGTGCAAAGTCTCGCCGGATGACAAGCTCTGGTAGGTCAGGGATGGGATCGGAGGCAAGATGCGCGATAACCGCCAACTGAAGGACCTTGCCGGCGTGGGCCCAGCGATCCTCTCGGACCTGCGGATTCTGGAAATTCATTCGGTCAATGAGTTGGCCTTGCAAGACGGCAAAGAGCTTTATGACAGGCTCTGCCAACGAACCGGAAAAGTGCACGACGTCTGCGTCCTCGATGTTTTTCGCTGTGCCGTCGCTCAAGCGCGTAATCCGGAGCTGCCCATCGAGCAGAGAAATTGGTGGTACTGGAGTCGTTTGCGCAAAGGGCAGCCATCCATCGTAAACTGATTCCTAATGATGAAAGTCTTTCTTACAGGCGCGACCGGTTTTGTAGGCCATCATGTGGCGCAGGCACTGGCCTCTGATGGCGCTAAGCTGCGGATGTTGGTCCGCAAAACCAGCAATCTGGATCATCTGGAAGGCATTGAGGGCGAAACCCATGTGGGCGACTTGGCCAAGCCCGAGTCGCTTCGTTCCGCGCTTAAGGGCTGCGATGCCGTGGTTCATGTGGCTGCAGACTACCGGCTCTGGATTCGCGACCCCGATGCCATGTACCGCGTGAATGTAGACGGCACGCGCGACCTGTTGCGGCTGGCTCGCGAGGCTGGCGTGCCGCGCTTTGTCTACACCTCCAGCGTGGCCACCATGCACTTCCGCCGCGACGGCCTCATCGTCAACGAGGACACGCCGGTCTCCCTAGCCGACATGGTTGGCCACTACAAGCGCTCAAAATTCTTGGCCGAACAGCAGGCGATTGCCGCCGCCGAGGACGGGCAGCGGGTCATCATCCTCAACCCCACCACCCCCATCGGTCCCAGCGATTTCAGGCCCACGCCCACCGGCCAGATCTTTGTGGACTTTCTCAACGGCCGTTTCCCCGCCTATATGGACACGGGAATGAATCTCGTCGATGTGGCCGAGGTAGCTCGCGCTCACGTGGCCGCGTTGACTCGGGGCCAATCCGGTCATCGCTACATTCTGGGCGGAGAAAACCTCACTCTCAAGCAGATTCTCGACAAGATGGCCGCGATTACCGGCCTTCCGTCGCCGACTGTGAAAATTCCTTTCTTCGTGGCCGCGACCTACGCCTTCTTCGAGGAGTGGATCACCGGCCGCATCCGCGGACGCGAGCCGCGCGCCACGCTTGAAGAGGTTCGCATGGGCCGCAAGAAGATGTACGCCTCCAGCGCTCACGCACAGCAGGAGCTGGGCTTCCGCATCGCGCCTGTCTACCCCGCCATGCGCGCCGCCATCGAGTGGTTTCAGGCGAACGGGTACACGCCCAAGGGCAAGGCATGAGCCGGATTGCCATCATCGCCGCCATGCCGGGCGAGCTGAGGCTGCTGGTGCGCGGCTGGCGGCATGAATCCGTTCATGACGTCGATCTTTGGCGCTGGCCGTATGACGACGGCGAATGGATTGCCGCCTGCGCCGGAGCTGGCGTTGACGCGGCCACGCGCGCCTTTGCAGAGGTGGAAAAACTCGGCCCTGTCGATCAACTCTTTTCTGCCGGCTGGGCCGGAGGCCTTCGTGAGGATCTGACCAGCGGCAAGGCCTACAACGTTACCGGCGTCATTGATGTTCGCACCGGGGAGCGGTTTGAGGCCGCCACCGGGACGGATGCCAAATCCCAGGAGCTTTTGTTGGTGACCAGCCCGAAGGCTGCGGATTTCAAGGAAAAGCAGCGGCTGGCCGCCACCTATCAGGCAGCCCTTGTGGACATGGAGGCCGCCGGAGTTGCGCGGCTGGCACAAGCGCGCGGCATCCCGTTTTGCTGCATTAAGGGAATCAGCGATGGCTACAGCGATCAACTCCCTGATTTCAATTGCTTTATCTCGCCAAACGGACGGCTTCAGATGGGGCGAATCGTGGTTTTTTCGCTTTTGAGCCCATGGCACTGGCGAGCATTGATACGAATGGGCGAAAATAGCAAAGAGGCAGCGGACGCAATTGCGGAGTCGCTGCTCGATTTGCTGGATAAGCAAGGTCAGATTAGAAAGTGCAATGACTATCCAAACCATTGATAATACTGAATCCCGAATCAAGACAAGAATTCCCGCCACGATGCAGGCCGTAGTCTATCGCGGTATCAATGATTTGCGGCTGGAGAGCGTGCCTGTGCCAGAAATCGGCCCCGGCGAGTTGCTGGTCAAGATTGCCGCCTGCGGCATCTGCGGCACGGATCTGAAGAAAATCCGCATGGGCTCGCACTCGGCGCCGCGCATCTTCGGCCATGAAATGTCTGGAACCATCGTCCAGGTCGGCGAAGGCGTGAACAATTTCCACCTCGGCCAGCGGGTCATGGTTTTCCATCACGTCCCCTGTGGCCAATGCTACTACTGCCGCAAGCAGACGCCGGCGCAGTGTGAACAGTACAAAAAAGTTGGCGCCACGGCGGGTTTTACGCCCTCTGGTGGTGGCTTTTCCGAGTACATCCGGGTAAAGGACTGGATCGTCGCGCAGGGCGGCGTGGTGCGGATTCCTGATGACATTCCTTTCGAGCAGGCTGCTTTTATGGAGCCGGTGAACACCTGCCTGAAGGGCGTGAAGCATCTCAATCTGGCGGCGGATGAGACCGTGCTGGTGATCGGCCAGGGGCCCATCGGCTTGATGCTGGCCGCGCTTTCGCTGCGTACCGGGGCACGCGTGCTTACCTCGGATTTGTATCCCGAGCGCCACGCCATCGCCGCGAAATTCGGGCTTCATGAGCCCATCGATGCCGGTACCGAGGATGTGATTGAAAGGGCGTTCGCGGCCACTGAAGGCCGTGGCGCTGACGCCGTGATTCTTGCCGTAGGCGGCACATCGCTGATTCAGACCGCGATGGACGCAGTGCGGCCCGGCGGCAAAGTGATGCTGTTTGCCCAGACGCAGCACGGCCAAGCCGCCTTCGATCCCGGCCAGGTGTGCATGGACGAAAAGAGTCTCATCGGTTCCTACTCCGCTTCGGCCGCCATCCTGGATGAAGTGACCGATCTGGTTTTCGGCGGTTATCGCCATGGATTCGATTTGACGCAACTGATCTCGCATCGCTTTCCGCTGGAGCGCGCGGTGGAGGCGGTTGACGTGGCTTCTCACCCCAAGGCGGATTCGATGAAGATTATGATTGAGCCTGGGCTTGGAGCGCGAACGGAGTAGGAGGGAACCGATGGCAACGACGATGCAAGCCGCGGTTCTCCATGGCCGCGAGGATATTCGTATTGAGCAGGTGCCGGTTCCCAAGGCCGGGCCCGGTGAGATGATCGTCAGCGTAGGCGCGGCGCTGACCTGCGGCACCGACCTGAAGGTCTTTCGCCGGGGCTACCATGCGCGCATGATTGTGCCTCCGGCCCTTTTTGGCCATGAGCTGGCCGGAACCGTTACCGAGGTGGGCGAGGGAGTTGAGGGCTTTGCTCTCGGCGATCGCGTGGTGGCGCTCAACTCCGCGCCGTGCGGCCAGTGCTATTTCTGTGCTCACGGTCAGGAGAACCTCTGCGACGATCTGCTTTTCAACAACGGCGCCTATGCCGAGTTCATTCGCATCCCGGCTCGCATTGTCGCCAAGAATACGCTGCATATTCCCGACCACGTTGCGCTGGAGCATGCGGCGCTGACCGAGCCTCTGGCCTGCGCGGTGCATGGCTTTGAGGACTCGCATCCGCATCCCGGCGACACGGTCGCCGTCATCGGCGGAGGCCCGCTGGGCCTGATGATTCTGCATGTAGCCGCGCTGTTTGGCTGCCAGGTCATCGCCATCGTCAAGCACGATGGCCAGGTCGAGGCTGCGCGTCAGTTGGGCGCGACTCAGGTGGTGCAGACGGCCAGTATTCGCAAGGCTATTCGCGAAACCCGTGCGCTGACCGAGCAGAATCGCGGCGTGGACATCGCCATCGAGGCGGTCGGCGTGCCTGAGTCCTGGGATGAAGCTGTCGAAATGGTGCGCAAGGGCGGCACTGTTAACTTCTTCGGCGGATGCGCACTGGGCACGCACGTGACTCTTGACACCAATCGCATCCACTATTCCGACATCACCCTGCACGCCACTTTTCACCACACTCCGGCCATCTGCCGCAAGGCGCTCGAACTGATCTCCAGTGGCCGCTTTCATGCGGAGGCCTTCATTACCGGCCATGCCCACCTTAACGAACTCAACCAGGTCTTTGAGAAGCTGATGAAACGTGGCAGCGAAATCAAGACTGCCATTGTTCCCTGAGACAAAGCCATGACGACGGCAACGCAAGAATCGGACAACCCATTACGCGAGGAAGAGGAACTGTCTCAGGACGAGCTGCTGGCCCGTGGCTGGGCCGCGCTTCCTGAGGACTATCGCATTCCGGAGGTTGCGCCTTCGCTCGACGAAGCGCGCGCCTGGTGCAAGCATCTGGCCGAGTCGCATTACGAAAATTTCACCGTTGCTTCGTGGTTTTTGCCCAAGGATTTGCGTCCGCATTTCCACGCCATCTACGCCTATTGCCGCGTTTCCGATGATCTGGGCGACGAGGTAGGCTCACCGGCGCAGGGCCGGGCTTTGCTTGATCTGTGGGGACGCGAATTGGACGCCTGCTACGAAGGCCGCACGCGTCATCCGGTCTTTGTGGCGCTGGCCGAAACCATCAAGGAATGTTCGATCCCCAAGGAGCCGTTTGCCGATCTGCTGGTTGCCTTCCGCCAGGATCAGGCCGTCACTCGCTACCAGACCATCGAGGATGTCCTTGGCTACTGCCACTATTCGGCCAATCCCGTCGGCCGTTTGGTGCTCTGTGTTTGCGGCGAGCAGAGCGAGGAGAATTACCGCCTTTCCGATGCGACCTGCTCAGCGCTGCAACTGGCCAATTTCTGGCAGGATGTGCGTCAGGACTATGCCAGAGGCCGCATCTACATTCCCAAGAAGGACATGGAGTTCTTCCACGTTGCCGAGGAGTACTTGGCCGACGGCATCGTTACGCCGGAGTTTCGCGGACTGATGCGCTGCGAGGTTGATTACGCGCGTTCGCTCTTCGAACAAGGCCTGCCGCTGATTGGCGCCGTCAATCGCGATCTGGCCATTGACCTGGATCTGTTCAGCCGTGGCGGCCTGGAGATTCTGCGCGCCATCGAGCAGCGTGATTACGATGTACTCAGCGTCCGGCCTGCAATCTCGAAGAGCAGAAAATTGACTCTGATGCTGCGCGCTGTCAGCGGCAAGCTGTTGCCCTTTCTGCGTCTCGGCTACCAGAGTTGAAGGGAGACGGCTTGACCCAGGCACTCATATCGGACGGCCTCGCGCTCGATAAGGCTTACGCAACTTGCCGCGCTATTGCCCAGCGGGAAGCGAAGAATTTCTATTACGCATTTCTCGCTCTGCCCGCGCCGCGTCGCAACGCCATCTGCGCTATTTATGCTTTCATGCGTCAGGCCGACGACTTGGCCGACGATGAGAGCCTGCCTCGCGATGAGCGCCGCCGTCGTCTGGATGCGTGGTTGGCCAAGTGGTGCGCTGCATGCCGGGATACTGTCTTGGTCAATCCCGTAACCGTCGATCCGGTCTTTCTGGCCGTGCGTGACTGCACCGCGCGCTTCAATATTCCGCACAGCCTGCTCGACGAACTGGTCGCCGGCGTGACGATGGACCTCGATCAGGCCGCAACGGATGCTCCAGACACCTACGCTACCTTCGCCGATCTTTATCGCTACTGTTATCTTGTTGCTTCAGTTGTCGGTCTGGTCTGCATTCATATTTTTGGGTACAAGGATCCTCGCGCCGAAAAATTGGCCGAGGAGACTGGTATCGCTTTCCAGCTCACCAACATTCTGCGCGATGTGGCCGAGGACGCGGAGCGCAATCGCGTCTATCTGCCTCTTGAAGACCTGGCGTTCTACGATGTAGCGCTTGATTCTCTGCTGCATCGAGGACACGGTGCGCCGCCCTCGGCCACCGAGCGTGCGCTGCTCGCGGCCTTCGCTCAGCGTGCCGAAGATTTCTATCAGTCGGCGCAGAAGTTGCTGCCGCTGATCGACCGCGAGAGCCGTCCTGCCTTGTGGGTGCTGGTTTCGATTTATCACGGCTTGCTAAAGCGCATCGAGCGCGCTGACTACGATGTGTTTTCGCATCGTGCCAGCGTGCCAACGGCGCAAAAGCTCGGAATTTTGGCGGTCGGACTGGCGCGCATCGGCTGGGCGCGGCTGTTTGCTTGATGCCATGGTCCTTCTATTTTGAAAGGGAACGACTGGCCAGGCTGCGGAACAACTCGTAGGATGTGTTTCAAAAAAAGATTTATGTCAGGGCACGACTTTAGTCGTGCCGCAAGTGCTGCAGGATCAACGGGGCCTTTAGGCCCTGCGGGATGTTTTTTTGAGTTTGGACCAGCATCAAGCCTTTTTCCGCAGCCTGTTTAGCCCTTGCGGAAATGGTGCGTTTCCTAGGTAAAAACCATGCGGCAGAGCTTGCAAAAATCCGTTACGGTGATCGGGGGCGGCGTGGCCGGCATGAGCGCGGCCTGCGCCTTGGCCGAAGCCGGTTTCCGTGTGCAACTGGTCGAGGGACGTCGTTTTCTGGGTGGCCGCGCCAGATCGTATCTGCATCCCGGCGTCAACGAAATCATCGACAACTGCCAGCACGCGCTCTTCGGCTGCTGCACGAATTTGCTTGGGTTCTACCGGCGCATTGGGGGCGAGGAGAAAATCCACTGGACCAGCGAGATGACGATGATCGAGCCGGGCGGCCGGAGGTCGTTGCTGGGGCCCTCGTGCCTGCCCGCTCCGTTGCATGACTTGCCAAAGCTGCTCTCCGCTCACGCCTTCACGCTGGCCGACAAACTCGTGCTGGGGCGCGCCTTCAGCGCTCTTATGCGTCCGGTGCCGAGCGATTCTACGGATTCTCTGGGCGATTGGCTGCGGCGGCACAAGCAGACTGAGGGCGCGCTGAAGCGCTTCTGGCGTCTCGTCATTGCCAGCGCGTTGAATGCAGAAATCGATTCCATCGCGCTGCCTTATGCTGCGATGGTCATCCGCGGACTCTTCATGAATTCCGCGGAGGCGGGCAGCATGGGCATGAACACAGTCCCGTTGAGCGAACTCTACGCGGGGGTGGAAAAATTTCTCAGCGTGCGCGGCGGCAGCGTGCTCATGAACACGCGCGTCGAAGGCGCGGCATGGGACCCGCAGCTTGCGCAGTGGACGATTCAGACGCTGAACGGCGAGCTGAGATCGGATTTTGTGATTGTGGCGCTGCCCTTTGAGGCCACAGCTAAATTGCTGCCGCACATGCCGCCAGCCGCGGGCGCAGAGGCGCTCTTGGGCCAACTCGAACGCTTCGAACATTGGCCCATTTGCAGCGTGCATCTCTGGTTCGACCGCGAGATTACGGATCTCGAACATGCAGTGCTGCTGGATCGCGAGATTCACTGGATGTATAACCAGTCGCGGCTGCAAACCGGACGCGGCGGACACTATATCGAATTGGTGGTCAGCGCCACGCGCTCCTTCGCGGCCCTCGAGCGCAAGGCCGCGATTGAGTTGGCGCTCGCGGAGCTGGCTGACTTTTTCCCGCGCGTGAAAGAGGCAAAGCTGGAGAAGGTCGCGCTGGTGAAGGAAGTCCGCGCCACCTTTGGTGTGCCTCCGGGGATCGATGCCGCCCGGCCTACGGCGATTTCGCCGTGGCCAAACTGCTTCCTTGCCGGAGACTGGACTGCGACCGGCTGGCCTTCAACGATGGAAAGCGCCGCGCGGTCAGGACACTTGGCCGCGGAGGCTGTCTGCAAGAGCATCGGTGAGCCGCGAACGATTCTAGATCCAGACCTGAAGCCGCAGGGTCTGATGCGTTGGATTCGTTGATCGCCAGATGGGGAAGGGAATTGCTCTTCCATTTTCTGTTCCCTAATCCCTAATCCCTATTCCCTGCATTTTCAATGTGCCAGGAAATAAACGCCGATGCAGACCAGCACGGCGGCGGTCCAACGGCGGCGGTCCACATTCTCTTTGAGAAAGAGCTTGGCGGCGATGGCGTCCGTGACCAGCGTAAGCGATGCCGAAGCAGGCGCGACCAGGCTCAGGTTCATGTGGTTCAGAGCCAAGAGCAGCGAGAAGAAAGACAGCGCCAGGAAACTCACGCCAACATAGAACAACGGGCAGGTGACAACGGCGCGAATGGCGCCCTTCATCCCCCACTTGGCGCGAATCTCATCCAGATCGCCGACGGTCTTCATCGCTGCAGCGGTAAGCACTTCACCGGCTGTTGAGGTGACTACGATGGCGGCGATCATGGCCGCGGCGGTCCAGAACCCAGGCTGTGCAACAGAGGAAATCATCATCGCGCCTGCTCCTCGCCGAGTTGCCCGACCGGCTCCGCTGTTTTGGCGAGTTCAGATGCAGCCGGCCTCTCCGTCAACGACGGCCCGTGCGCCACAAAACCCACGCCCACGGTAATCAGCACAATTCCTATCCAGCGCTCGAACGAAATCGGCTCATTCAGCCAGAAGCGTGCGATCAGAGCGACAATCACGTAGCCGAAGGCCGTCGCAGGAAGCACAAAGGTCAGATCGGCCCATGACAGGGCGGTCAGATAGCTGGCGAAGAAGCCTATAAGCAGCAGGATTCCAACGGCAATCCATGGCGTGAAGACTGCGGCGATCAGCGTGGCGGGATGGGCAAGCGTGATGGCTGGCAGTTTGGACATGCCGCACTTGAGGCAACTGTCGCCCAGCGGGGCGCAGAGGGTAACAAGCCCCAGGACCATATATTGCCGCGGCAAAAGTCTGTGATAAGCCATCGTGGAATAGATTTCCTCTATGCTGGAACTCAAAAAATCGAGGGCGAACGCAATGGCGCTGCCCTCGTTGGGATGAGTAAAAACAGGCTGCTACGCACCCGTGCTTGTGGATGCGGGCGGTTCGGCTTGCTGACTGTGCGCCGCCTTTACGATTTTGTTGCGCTGCGCACGCAGCTTGAGAAAAGACTTGGACTCCGCATAGAGGCGAGCAATATCTCGATTCACAATTGCCTTCCAGACCACGCGCAAGGCCTGCTTGGGCCGGAAGAAATACTCCTCGTAGAAGCTGTTCACCATCTCGAGCACGTAGTCGGTGGAAAGATTCGGATACTCGATGTGCGCCAACTGGTGGCCGCCTGCATCGCTCATCTCCGAGGCATTCGAGATGAATCCGTTAGCCTTGACGTATTCGTAGAGTTCGGTGCCGGGAAGTGCATGGGCAATGGAAACCTGAATCGTATCCACGTCCAGCTTCTTGGCGAAGTTGATGGTGCGGCGAATCGACTCCTTGGTCTCGCCGGGCAGGCCCAGAACAAAGTCTCCGTGGACGGCGATGCCCAAATCGTGGCAGTCCTTGGCGAAGGCCAGCGCGCGCTCGACCGTGGCGCCCTTCTTGATGTTCTTGAGGATCTGTGGGTCGCCCGACTCGAAGCCCACGATGAGCAGCCGGCAGCCAGCATCCTTCATGGCCTTCAGCGTTTCGTGGTCGGTGGTTACGCGAGATGTGGAACTCCACGTCAGGCCTAGCGGCTTGATTTTTTCGCAGAGCTCGATGGTGCGGGCCTTCTGAATATTGAAGGTGTCGTCGTCGAAAAAGAATTCCTTCGCTTCAGGGAAATTATCCTTGGCCCATGCCAGTTCGGCGGCTACGTCATCGGTGGAGCGCTTGCGCCACGCATGTCCGCTGAGGGTCTGCGGCCACAGGCAGAAAGTGCACTGAGCCGGGCAGCCGCGCGTGGTATAGAGCGCGATGAACGGATGCAGCAGAAAAGGCACGCTGTAGCGCGTAATGTCCAAGTCGCGCTTGTAGGTCTTCGTGGCCCAGGGCAGCGCGTCCAGGTCTTCCACTTGCGGCCGGTCAGGATTGTGAATGATCTTGCCATCCTGTTTGTAGCTGATGCCAAGAATCTCAGCCAGCGGCTTGCCTTGGGCAAACTCGACCACCGAGTACTCGAACTCGCGGCGGCAGATGAAGTCCAGTGCCGGGCACTCGTTTAGCGCGCGTTCAGGGTCCGTCGTCACGGGTGGTCCGACAAAGGCGATGTGCAGCGCCGGATTGGCGGCCTTGATGGCTGCGGCCAGATGCTGGTCGCTCTTCCAGCCTACCGTCGAGGTGAACAGGACCAGAAACTCATAGTCCTTGCAGATCTCGATGGTCTCTTCGGCAGAAATGTGGTTCGGAGAGGCATCGACCAGGCGCGAACCCTCCAACATGCCAGCCGGGTAGCTCAACCAAACCGGATACCAGTAGGACTCGATCTCACGCGTTGCGGGCCAGCGCGAGCCAGCGCCACCGTCGAAATTTTCAAACGAGGGCGGGTTCAGAAGCAGGGTTTTCAAAGGTGTAGACATCTTTTCTATTCTAACATTCCGGCTTTTCCCCTGATTTTCGACCGGTTTTTCCTGCCGTTCGCGTGAAAACTACCTCGTGTGCAGGTCGTGTAGCCAGTCTTCCATGTCGCGTAGGGTGTGGAGGAGGTTGAGGCGTCCGGATGGCTCGCTTGGCGATTTTCTTTACCGTCCGGGCGCAGCTGGTTAATCGTGGATTGCAATGCAGCTGAAACCTGGAGCTAATGTCGTTCGACCTCCGTTGTTACTACCTGCACTTCCAACTTGAATTATTACAGTCGCAGAGGTCGTAGTTTTATCCGCATCCGGAACGTAGAGGAATATTTCAGAATTTGACGCATTGTAGCCAGTTTTTGGTGTACAAACTACGTCGTAATTCGTATCCGCAAAGGCAGTTCCCGGCCATGTGATTGTAACCGAGCAATAGTCGTCATCATACTCATATGTCGTGCAAGAAGCGCTTGAACTTATATGCTTTAGACCGCTCCCGTTGGCGCTCACGCCGCCATTTATGACCGCTTCGTTGTTTTGGACCTCGATGGGCGCGCTGCTGCCGGACGAGGATGCTGGGTAAGCTGTAGTTTGGAGCGTTCCGTCAGGAAAAGTGACGCCAGCGCTCTGCACATTTACTCCGCCGGTGCCTGCCACAGTGAGGGTTCCGTCTACCTTTGTGTTGCCGTTGACCTCAAGCGGCTCGGATGGAGATGTCGTGCCGATGCCCACGCTGCCATTGGTCAGGATTGTCATTCTCCCGGTCGGCAAGTAGTTTGTCTGCGGCGTCAAACCGGCATCTGCGGTAAACAGCATCGAGCCATCATTGTTGAACAGAATGTTGGACGCTGCGTTATTTCCTGTATGCCAGTAGGACGAATTGAAATAGTTGCCGCTTCCAATATAGCCGTACATATTTGCAACTTGACCACCATACACAGCCGCAGAATAAGTACCGACCCCGCCGCCATAGCTTTGAAGCCTGAGCGCCGCCCAGGGAGCGGCCGTGCCGAGAATATCCAAGGGATATTGTGGCGTCGTCGTCCCGATCCCGACGTTACTGCCCGAAACCGAGATGGGCGAGTCGCCAACCGTCGAAGTACCTGTGAAAACAGGGATTGTGCCTATGTAGCCTGATCCTGTTACGGTCTGTGATGCGGCGCTTACGGAAAACATTGCGATGCAGAGCATTAATCCACTCAGATGGCTTTGCATTGAGTTCATTTTTTTGTTCCTTTCTGCCGGCGGTCCTTTTTTGATGTGAAAGCCTAGCAGCCGCAATTATAATCGTGATCGCCTTACTTATGAGCTACTTGGCGTGCAGTTCGTGCAGCCAGTCTTCCATGTGCCCGAGGGCACACAGCAGGCTCAGCCGCGTCTTGGCCAAGTCGAATCCTGCTTCTAGCGCGTCCTCCGATTTTTGCCGTTCGTCGATGCGTGCCAACTGCTCCGCCTTAGGCGTCAATTGCGCCGGTGCTCCCGCGGCGGCGCTGCCGCCGGAGCCCAACTCCAACTGCGTCAATACGGCCTGGAGTTGTTCCTTGGCGATCTGCTGCTTCAAATCGGAAATCTCTGCCAGCGTATCCAACTCACGCAAACTGCCTGTCAGCTCCGCTATTTGCACTTCGTTCTGGCGCTGGGCCTGCTCGGCCTCGACTGTGGCTCGCAGCGCCTCGGCTGCGGATTCCTTGCCCTTGTCGCGATGGGCCCAGTCAAAGAGTGGCACCTGAATCTGAAATCCTGAGCTGAAGTTGTTGGTCGGGAGGCTGTCCCCGTAGTAGTAGTGGGCGGCATTGTTTAGCAAACCCGTGCTGCGTAGATACTCCGCGGCGAAGCTGATCTGGGGGAGCCACATGTGCTGCGAGTCGCCACGAGCCTGCTGCTGTTTCGAGAGTGCAAGCATCTGCGCCGATTTGACGCCTATTGTGGTGCGTGGTGCTTCGTCAGCCTTGACGGCGGGAATCTCGGGGATGCTGGCATGATCTGGCGTGATCGAGCCAACCGGCAGGCCGGTAAGCGTGGCAAGCTGCTTTGAAAGGGTTGCTGCGCGAGTTTCCAAGTGCAACCGCTTCAGCTTGAGCTGGGCAGCCGTCAGGCGAGCCTGCAGCAGTTCGCTCAATGGGGCGACGCCGGCCTCGGCGCGCTCTTGCTCGATGCTCACCAAACGGTCCGCAAAGGCCTCCTGCTGGTGCGCAACCTCCAGCTCCTGGTCGAGGGTGTCCAACTCGATGTAAGTGGTTGAAGCCTCAAGCGCTACTTGCTCCCGGGCGCTTTTGAGGCCGAGAGCAGCGGTCTTGAGCCCGGAGCGCGCCGCGTCAATGTAGAATTTTTGCGGAATGCTGAAAACCAGCGCCTGCACAGTGCCGTTCAGAATCGACGGTACCCCTCCGGTAAACCCCACAGAAGGCAATGCGGGCAGCCCTGAGCCGAAGTTAAAGTTGGGCAGATAGACATCTCTGGTCTCATCCAGCGCCGCTTGTGCCTTGTGCACATCGGCTTCGGCCAATTTAACCGTGCTCGAGTTGCGCTGTGCAAGGTCCACGACGGTGGTCAAAGAGACCTGTGCGGGAAGAAGCGACGGCGCAGAAGCCAGCGTGGCTCCGACGAGTGCCACGGCCCAGCCCTTCAGCAGATTGTGTCTGTTTATCACGTGCGCTTTTCCATTCAAATTCTCAGGTCTCAATGTTTCAGATCTCAATGTTTTAAGTCCAAGGCTGGCTTGTACTCATGCGCCAAGGCCAGCGCCGCCGCACGTTCCCGGCTGGCTGCCGCCCCGTCTCCTCGTTGCGCATTCAAACGGGACAGCCATGTGTGCGCCACAAACGCGGGCGCCTCCTCGGTTTTTGCGTTGCTGCCAAGATATTCCTCGAGCATTTTTGCCGCCCGCGCGGGGTCCCGGTTTGTCTTGATCAGCAATGAAGCTCCATCGTAAAGCGCTGCGCTCGCGCGCTTGTCCCGCTCGGCGGCGCTCTGTCCGCTGTGCACCGCGGACTCCATCTCCGTCCAGCGCTCACGGTGGCGATAAAAACCCGCCAGCGTCATCCACTGGAAGGCTGGATGGGCCGATCCCGCGATTGCTTGCCTCAACTCTCGTTCGGCGGCGCCGTAATCCTTGCGCTGCTCGGCGATGTGGCCTCGCAGTTCGTGGGCGCGCGCAGGGTCTACCTTGTCCAACTGCGCGGCCACTTCCTCTGCCTTGTCCGTGCCGCCGCCCACCACTCCGGGCGCTGAATAGTAAAACTCACCCAAGTCAGCCAATGCCTCGGCGTTGCGTGGATTCAGCCGGGCGGCTTCTTCAAACTCGCCCCGCACCCGCTTGGCCAGCGAATACGCGCTCATAAAGGATGCGCGGCTGGCTTTCTCGCCCAGGGCGCGGCCCAGCCATAGATGATCGACGGAATTCTGCCCGTCCAGCTTCACCGCCTGCGTGCAGTCGTTTACGGCGCGATCCCATTGCTCCAGCGTGTACTCCACGCGGCATCTGAGGTTATAGGCTTCCGCATTGCCGCCCGGTTGGACCAGCAGCGCCATAGCCTTGTCCCCCTCGCCAGCTTGCAAGGCTGCCTTCGCCGGGGCAAGCTGATTCCTTTCGCCGCCCTGTGCGGAGGCAAAAATAGTTGCGGCTGCCGCCAGCATTACTCCCGCGAGGATCCTCACCGTACGACCTTGATTGGAACACCCTCCTGCAAGGGCTGTCCGTTGATTGTCCCGGTGGCTACCATATCCCCCTCCTGCAATCCAGAGAGAATGGCTGCTTGGGTCAGATTGATGGCCCCAATGGTCACATAGGTTCTCTGTAAGCCGTCTTTCACGATCTTGTAGACGTAGGTCTTGCCGTTCTCCGAGTGCAGCGCCTCGCGCGGTACGCTCAGTGCGCTGGCGTCACTCGAGATGGTCACCGTTGTGGTTACATTGGTGTCCGGCAGCAGTTCGCCGTCGGCATCGTCGATCTTCACCAGCACCTCGCCCACGCTCCGCGTGCCAAGATCCATCACCGTGACCGGCGTCCGCTCAATGTGTCCGTTCCAAATGCGGCCCGGCTTGGCGTCCCACTTGATCTGAATCTTCTGGCCAACCGCCAGTCGGCCGATCTCAGGCTCGTCAAAATAGGCTCGTACTCGCTCGCGGTGCAAGTCAGCCAGTTGCATCAGCAGCTTGCCCTCTTCGACGAACTCCGTCCGTCCCGCGCCGAGGCTATAGATCGTCCCTGCAGCCGGAGCACGAACGTAAGTCTGCGCTACCACCTGGCGCTCTGCCGCCAGATTGGCTTTCGCGTCGGAGAGGGCAGCGCGCGCGCGCTCAATCTCTGCCGGCGAATAACGGCTGCTTGCGCTCTGTTCCAAAGCGTGCAGATTGGCTTCCGCCGTATCCAGTCGCTGCCGTGCCGCAGCCACCTCGCTGGGCGACGCCGCTCCGGTCGAGTTGAGCCGGGTCAGCGCTTGCCAGCCCCGGCGCGCCTCATCGCGTTCCAGCCGCGCGCGGGTCACATCGGCAGTCGCCATCTGGCGCTCCTGCTGCGTTCCGTTGTGGGTCGCCGCTTCCAGCGCGGCTTGAGCGGTCTTTACGCCGCTCTCGGCGGTGGCCTCGCGGGCGAGGGCCTGGGCGTTGTCCAGCACCATCAGCAGCTTGCCAGTCGGCACCTGGTCGCCCGGTTGCACATACACCGCCTTGACGGTGCTCGCAATCGGGGTGTGGAGTTCAAAATTTTCCTCCGGCTCAACCCTGCCGTTGGTGCTGATGGAACTCACCAATGGCATATGCACTACCTGGGCCACACGGACCTGCAATCTCTCCCGTGTCAGGGATCGCGCCGAGAAAAATACTGCAATCGTAAGAATCAGAGCGCCTAGCCAAAGCCAGAGCCGGTTCAAATGCTTTCTTTCTTGAGTCATTCAGTTAACCAGAGTCAGTATATAGGACTCTGCGTCCGGCCTCCAGGTTGCAATGCAGTCCAAGGGGAGGAAAACTGGCCAGTGATTCGCTCGGATCGTACAATTGAACCATGGCTTCAGAACCCCGTTATACCGATGAACACGCCCAAGCCGGCCTCGACTTTTCTTTTCCCGCCATCGAAACCTGGCCAAACCAGTTTCCTGGCTACGAAATAAGGATTGACGACCCGGAGTTGACCTCCGTCTGCCCCAAGACAGGCTTGCCGGACTTCGGCGTCCTCCAGATTCACTACATGCCCCGCCATCGCTGCCTGGAGCTGAAATCGCTCAAGGAGTACCTCTTCTGCTACCGTAACCTGGGCATCTTTCAGGAGAACATTGTCAACCAGGTGCTGGAAGACGTGGTCAAGGCCTGCGACCCTGTTTGGCTCGTGGTGCGCGGCGAATTCCGTCCTCGCGGCGGCATCGGCACCACGGTTGAAGCCCGATGGCCACGGCCCAAAGAATAAGGGCCACTCGTCCGGGATACATGCCGGGTGTTTCAGAACGCTCCATGCCCCATCCCTGCGATTTGTTTTTATCGCAAGGATGGGAGACCAAAGGAATCCGATGGGCCTTTCCTCGGAATGACTTCTTTGTCCACTTCGCTGCGCCTGCATCGCTTCCGCCTCGGCCCAGCCGTGGCGACGCTTGTGCTGCTCATCGGCCTCAACCTGCTCAACTATATTGACCGATACATCCTGCCCGGCGAACTTTCGCTGATTCAGCGCGATTTTCACTCGACCGATCAGCAGATGGGCGCGCTGACCACGGCGCTGTTTCTCTTTTACATGATTGCCGCGCCGCTGACTGGCTGGCTCGGAGACCGCTTTCCGCGCAAGCCGCTCATCATTGCTGGCGCAGTCTTGTGGAGCCTGGCCACGCTGGCTACGGTCTGGGTCCACGGCTACTGGACCTTCTATGCCCGGCAGGCCCTGGTCGGCATCGGCGAGGCCACCTTCGGCATCTTCGCTCCCACGGTGTTGGCCGACTTCTACCCCGAGCGCGACCGTAACCGCATTCTCTCCATTTTTTACGTAGCGATTCCCGTTGGCGCAGCACTGGGCTATCTGGCCGGGGGGCAAATCGGCCCTCACTGGGGCTGGCGGGCGCCGTTCTTTGTCTGCGCCATTCCCGGGCTTGTGATCGCCGCGCTCTATGGATGGCTGGGCAGCGAACCTGTGCGCGGAGCCAGCGACCACATCGCGCCCACCGCGAATCGCTCCACGGTTCTCGGACTTTTCCGCAACCCAGCCTTCCTCACCGCCACCTTCGGCTTGGCCATGCTGACCTTCGCCATGGGCGGCATCTCCGCCTGGGTTCCGGAATTCCTTCGCCGTTCCGCCGGGCTTTCGATTGGCAGCGCCAGTCAGGCCGTGGGCGTCATTACGGTGATCGACGGCATTGCCGGAACCCTGACCGGCGGCTGGATCGCCCAGCGCTGGCTGCGCACCAATCACCGAGCCCTCTACCTGCTTTCCTTCTGGAGCGTTGCCCTCACGCTACCCTGCGGTGCGCTAGCCTTTTTCGGACCCGTGGCCTGGGCGGTTCCGGCGCTGTTTGCCGCTGAGTTTTTCCTTTTTCTCAACACCGGGCCGTTGAACGCCGCCATTGTCAACTCGGTCGGCGCGCCGGTCCGCGCCACTGCCATTGCCTGTAATCTTTTTGTTATTCACTGTTTCGGCGATACCTTCTCGCCGCAGTTGATTGGTTTCCTTTCCGATCGCGTCGGAAGCTTGCGCATCGCCTTGGGTGCCACGCTGATTGCCCTTGTCGCCTCCGGCATCCTTCTTCGCACCGGAGCACGCTACGCCCCGCGCCTCGAAGAGACGCATTGATTTCATGAAAAGGGGTGCCCCAGGTCCCGATTCTGGGACCTGGGAAACGAGGGAGTTCACTTCGTAGGAAGCGTTTCTTTCTCCCGTGTATTCATGAAGGCGCGATGCCCGCCTTGGGAGCGCAGATTGGGGTCGTTGATGGGCGGCCGGCTCTGGTCGGCAGTGAAGCCGTGCGCAAGCCTGGGGTTGGGCCTGAACTTGGGCGGTCCGCCGTAGAACTGCCGCGCATGGCTCACCACCATTCCCGCCCGTCCGTGCATCGGGCGCACGATTCCCCGAACCTGGACGTTCATGTCGCGGTACTTGTTCAGTTCGCCCACATCGTTGCGATCTTCCGGCAGGCTCACGATGGTGAAGTGGCACTTCGCGTCCGGCGTATCGGGAGCGCACACATCCAGAAAGCGCGTTCCATCCGGTAATTCGACCACTTCGTAAACATGGGCCGTGATGCACACGTCCTTGTCGATGAGTTTGGTTGCTTCATCGGCCGTCACGCAGGGTTTTTGTGTCCCGGCAAAGGCCAGCGCGGGCGAAACTGCGGCAAGAAGCACGAGCCAGCCGAATCGGCGCAAAATCACGGAAAGCCTCCAAGGAAGATTGCCGCAATCCTAGCGCGAATCAGCCGCGAAGGGAAGTGGGCTCGATATGGGCATGGCTCATGTCTTGTGGCGTTCCGCCAACTTGCAGTTGCTATGCCTTCTGTCCGTAGTGGCTTTCGACGTAGTCATCAAGAATCTTCTCGAACTCCGCCGCAATATCATCGCCATGCAGCGTCGTTGAAAACTTGCCGTCCACATAGACCGGCGCCTTGGGTTCCTCGAAGGTGCCCGGCAGGCTGATTCCCAGATTGGCGTGCTTCGACTCGCCGGGGCCGTTGACGATGCAGCCCATCACGGCCAGTTGCAGCTCTTCCACGCCGGGATATTTCTTGCGCCACTCCGGCATGGAAGAGCGAATGTGGTTCTGAATCTCCTCGGCCAGCTTCTGGAAGTAGGTGCTCGTTGTGCGTCCGCAGCCGGGGCAACTGGTGACCTGCGGCGCGAAGCTGCGAATTCCGAGCGACTGTAAAACCTGCTGCGCGGCAAAAACCTCTTCCGAGCGGTCGCCGCCGGGCTTGGGCGTCAGGCTCACGCGAATGGTGTCGCCGATGCCAGCCAGCAGTAGCGGAGCGAGAGCCGCCGTCGAGGCGATCAGCCCCTTCGCGCCCATTCCCGCCTCGGTCAGACCGAGATGCAGTGGATAGTCGCAGCGTGTGGCCAGATCCTTGTAGACATCGATCAGGTCGCGGACGCTGCTTACCTTGGCCGAGAGAATGATTTGGTCGTGGCGCAGGCCGTAGTGCTCGGCCGAGGCGGCCGATTCGAGCGCGCTGGTGACCATCGCCTCCATCATCACCTGGTTTACCGGCAGAGGCTGCGGCAAGCTGCTGTTCTTGTCCATCATGCGCGCCAGCAGCGATTGATCCAGTGAGCCCCAGTTCACGCCGATGCGCACCGGTTTCTGATTCTCAACGGCGCACTCGATCATGGTGCGGAAGTTGTCGTCGTCCTTGCGGCCGATGGAGACGTTGCCGGGGTTGATGCGGTACTTGGCCAGCGCCCGCGCCGTCTCAGGAAATTTCTTCAGCAGCAGGTGGCCGTTGTAGTGGAAGTCGCCCACAATCGGCACGCTGATTCCGCGCTTGCCGAGGCCCTCCACAATCTGCGGAACAGCGGCAGCGGCTTCGTCGTTGTTGACCGTGAGGCGCACCAGTTCGGAGCCCGCCTGCACCAGAGCCGCAACCTGCGCGATGGTGCTGGCAACGTCCGCCGTGCTGGTGTTGGTCATCGACTGCACGACGACCGGAGCCTCCGAGCCCACGCGAACCTGCCCGATTTTGACCGTAACTGTTTTTCTGCGCTGAATCTCTGCCATGCTTCTAGTTTACCCGCAGCACCGCCACTGGAAAACCCTTGTGTGTGGAAGCCATACAGCCTGCTGAAAAACGTTGTATCAGTGCATGACTTCAACCGTGCCGTCAGATGGCAGCTCGGTTGAAGGGTACGGGCTTTAGCCCGTACATAAACCAGCAAAAATCGACTTGGGTTTTACAGGCTGCGGAAAAACGATGTTCTGTAACAGGGCACGACTTCAGTCGTGCCGTAAGTGCCGCAAAATCAGCGGGGCTTTAGCCCCTGAGGGATGTCTTTCGGCAGCTTGGATTTTCACCACGGGATGTTAGTCCTCCGAGGGAAGAACTCCTTACGCACTTCGTAGATCTATTGTTTGTTCACGTCCACATAATACAAATCCGTCGCCACCTGAAACTGGTCCTTCGCCAACGGCGTCCTCATCGACTGCCACTCGGTCGTAGGATGAATGATCTGCCAGTGGCCCGGCGTGCCCACGCGCACCGGCATCGCGAAGTTGTCTTCATCGGCGCGCCACTTGTACATCACCGTGCCCGGAGCCTCGCCAAATAGCAACTCCAGACGCGGAATCTGCGCGTGGCGCAGGTACTGGTTGAAAATCGGCGTCAGGTTCATGCCGGTGTGCTGATTGAAGTACGCCACCACATCTTCGGTCAGAATATTCTGATACTTGAAGTGCTGATAAAAGTTATGCAGCAGCGGCCACCACTTCGCGTCGTCATTGACCACGCTGCGCAGCGTGTTAATCATCAGCGCGCCCTTGAAGTACTGGTCCTCGGTGGGCTCGGCATTGATGCCGCGCTCGGCGAGGATGGGTCGCTGATTATGCACCTTCGGTTTCATGCCGCCCAGATACTTGATGGCGTCGTCCTTGCCCCAGCGATACTCCACGTAGAGGCTTTCGAGATACGTCGTCCAGCCCTCGTGAATCCACATATCCGCCGGATCGGCGGCCGTGATGCTGTTACCGAACCACTCGTGGCCGCTCTCGTGGATGATGATGAAGTCGAAGCGCGGGCTGATGCCGACGCCGGTCCAGTCGCGCTCATAGTAGCCGTTCTTGAAGTGGTTGCCATACGTCACCGCACTCTGATGTTCCATGCCGGTGTAGGGTGCTTCGATCAGCTTGTAGCCATCCTTCACGAAAGGATACGGGCCGAAGTAATGTTGGTAAGCCTCCATCATTTCTTTGGCTTGCGCGAACTGCACCTTGGCTTTCTCCAAGTCCTCCGGCAGTACATAGAAATCCAGCGGCAGGCCGCCAACCTTGTCGGCAAAGTGAACATAACTGCCAATGTTCAGCGAAACATCGTAGTTATTGATCGGGTAATGAATGCGCCAGTCCCAGCGGGTATATCCGTCGCCCAGATCCGTCTTGTCGACGAACTTGCCGTTCGACACATCCACCAATCCGTTGGGAATAGCGACGCTGAGGTCCATATTTTCGACTTCGTCGCGCCATTGGTCCTTGTTCGGCCACCACATGCTGGCGCCGGTGTTCTCGCAGGCGGTGTTGATCCAGACGCGGCCGGCGGGATCTTTCTTGAAGGTCATGCCACCGAAGCGGCCGGTCTCTTCGGGATGGCCGGAGTAATAGAAGTCAATGGAATAGATCTGGCCAGCGCGCAGTGTCCTGGGAAAATCGACGAAGACCGCGCCTGTGTCGCGCTCGTACTTGAGCAGCGTCGTGCCGAGGAGAATCTTGTCGATCTTCAGCGTCTCGAGCAGATCAAGCTGGATGCGCGTGCCGTCGGTGAGCATCTTGAAACGGATAGTGTTCTTGCCGCTGATGAACTGCTTTTCCGGATCGACGCGGATGTCGAGATGATAGTAGAGCAGGTCGTTGTTGGCGCGATACGGACCGTATGCGCCGCGCAGCATCTCGGCGCGCGTGGGCGTGGGAACCTCGGCGTCGCTCGGCTTGATGGTTGGCTTGGAGGCAGCGGCTGGAGCGGCGTTCGTTGTTGCTGTGGGCGCGGCTGGCTGGCTTGGCGTCTGCTGTGCGGTTTGTGCGGAGAGCGAGGCCGCGGAGTCCACAACGAGGAGCAGCAATATCCATGCAAAAGATCGAAGCACAAAAGTTCGCATGAATTTATGTTAATCGCCTGGGCAAAACTTACTGATCAATTCCGCTGGCCTTGATGAGCAGCCGCTCCACGATGCTTGCGGGCAGCAGGCGCTTCAGCAGTAGGGCGATGCGCGCATCTCTGCCGAAGACGTTGCGCAGCCGGGGGTGCGGGTTCGCGAGAATGGCCACGATGCCGTCGGCGACGATCTGCGGATTGGCCTTCGGCTTGCCGTTCTTCATGCGGCTTATCAATTGCTGCGCGCGGGCGGCATTAGGCGAATGCGGGTCTTGCGCTTGCCTGGAAATGGCCGCGCCGGTTGACCAGATGCTGGTTTCAAACGAGCCGGGCTCGATCAGCGCCACCTGAATTCCCAGCGGCTTCATCTCCAGCCGCAGCGTTTCGGCCCATCCCTCGACGGCAAACTTCGAGGCCACGTAACTGCTCACGCCCGGAAAACCCATGCGCCCGGAGATGGACGAAGTCATCACGATGTGGCCCGCGCCTTGTCGCCGGAATTGCGGCAGAAAAGCCCGCACCACGGCCGTCGCGCCAAAGAAGTTGGTGTCGAACTGCTGGCGCAACTCCGCGTCGGAAACGTCCTCGGCAAAGCCGCCCACAGCGAAGCCAGCGTTGCTGACCAGCGCATCGAGCGGCGCAGGCCGTGCAGCAATCGCAGCAGCGACCTCAGCAATCTGAGCATTGTTCGTCACATCGAGCGCAAGAAATTCAATGCGGTCGAGCACGCCTGCATCGCGTGCCGCGGCTTCCAGCTTTTCGTGCCGCGTCAGATTGCGCATCGTCGCAATGACATGCCAGCCGCGCTCGGCCAGTGTAACGGTGGTCAGCAGCCCAAAGCCGCTGGATGCGCCGGTAATCAGTGCGGTTCGTTCATTTTTCATCGTGTAAGGCTTCAGCCGTTCCTGCCGGGCGGCGTGGACAAGGCCGCGCCGCCCAACACGCTTATGCCTTGGCGGCTTCCAGCAGGGCGTTGACCTTGGCCATGACCTCAAAGGCATCGGCGACGTAGACCACGTCCGCCTTGCCGCGAGCCCAGCCGCAGTTGGGGTCCATATTGATGGCGCGCCGCTCGCCGACGAAGCGCCAGCCGACGACGTGCGGCTCCTCGCCGTGGCAGCAGGTCGAGAGGCCCTTGGCGTGACGCGGTGTAGCGCCGGTTTGGCCGACCTGGTTCATGTGCGTGAGGAAGGGTAGCACAGGCTCGCCCTCGCCGCCTTGGTCCACCAGCGATTTGCTGCTGCCCAGAGACGCGCCGGTCGCGTGCAGGAAGTTGAGGATCAGCTTGCCGGCTTCGGCTGGGTGCGCCTGGCCGTCGTGCTGCTTCTTGGTCCATCCAGCTCCGGCGACAAACAGTAGCTTCGCGTCGGGGCGGATGGTCTGTTGACCTTGTTCTGGTGCGCGGAGTCCGCTGACCGTGGTGCGAAGCGCTGGCAGTTGAACGGCGATTTGTTCGACCGGGGCTGCGCCGTGCTCGCCAGCGAAGGCTGCGTGCGTGCCCGCATCGAGCAGCAGGAACCACGGACGCGCATCGCGGCTGAGAACCGCTTCAATGCGCTGGCGATAGAACCAGCGCGTGGCCTCGATGGTGTCTGTGCCGCCGAGAGCCGTGATGTGCGTGTCGAGAAAGCCTCCAAGACGATGGGCGACACCAGCGGCGACGCGCGTAAAACGCGAGGTTCCAGGCGCGAGAACGATGGTGGCCTGCGCGGCGCGTGCGAGAGCCTCAACGGCGGCGGCGTCCGAAGCGTAGCGCGCCTGGGCAAAAGCCTCGCCGGAGACAGCCAGCAGACGCGCTCCCGTCGAGGGCAGGGAAGCGGCGGCTGTGGCGTCCACGGCGACAATGCCGATGGCCAAGGGCGCGGAAAGCCGCGCGGCCAGCTCAAGACCGGCGGTGACGGTTTCCAGGGACGCTTTGGTAAGAGCGGAGCCGGTTTCATCGGCATGAGTCAGTACAAGAATGGCTTCCATTATTCGGCTCCAATCCACTCGACCAGTTCGGCTGCAATCTGGTCGGGTGTGAGGTCTTTCACAACGCGGGTTTCCCGCTGCTGCTTGGGCAGGCTGGCGGAGACGTAATGCAGGCCGTTGGCGTCGAGCGTGACTTTCTTGGCCTTCGCCAGCGCGGGCATAATCGTCCGCATGTTGGCCATGCCCACCTGCGGATTGTTGCGCGGTTCGGCCAGATTGCCGGTGGCCCAGCCCAAAACAGCGGGCGCTCCGGCGCAGACCGAGACTTGCTGCTTGCCGCCTTCGACGCGCTCCAGCACTTCAAAGGAGCCGTCGTCGCGCGGGTCGATTTCGTCCACGCCCTGGAACTGGTCGGTGATGCCGAGCAACTCGCCGACAAGCTGCAAAGTCACGCCCGCGCCGCGCGTGGCCGACTCCCAGCCGCCAAAGAGAAGCAGCTTCGACTTGTCGAGGCAGGGCAGTGCGGCGATGGTTTCAGCGAGAACCGCTGCGGTCGAGTGCGCGTCCGGGAAGCCACCAATGGGCCCGTCCACGGGAACCAGTTGGAAGGCGACTTTCTGGGCCACGGTCATCATGACCTGCTGCAGCTTGGCCTTGGGGCCGAGCGAGACGAGCCAGAGCTTGCTACCGGGGTTCTTCGCGACGAGGTTGGCGGCTTCATAGAGCGCGCTGGCAGCCCAAGGGTCGAGGACCGCTGGCAGAACCATCTCGTTTTTCACGCCCGGACCATTCGGCCCAGTGACCGGCTCCAAAGTTTGCAGCGGATCGGGAACGATGCCCGCGCAAACCACGATGTCGAAAACATTTGCCATTTTTCTTTCCTTTTCTCTGCTACCTATCTTTCATCTTTTTCTAAAAATTTGTCATTCTTCGACTCGCTTCGGTCGCTCAGGATGACAGGTGTTTTTGATCGATCTTTAGGCCAAAACAACAGTGTGGCGTACCGACTTCCGGCACACCACACTATTTTAACGGCTTTCATAGGTGAGAAGAATCGTTGCGCAAAACCTTAGTTTTCCGCCGAGTGCAGGCCGCCGGAGCCGGCGCGGAATTCGATGTTGTCGTGAATTCCGTCGGGCGAACGCGGGCAATTCCACAGGCAGCCGCCGCAGTGAACGCACTTTTCGCGCTCGAAGGCGGGCAGCCCGTCCTCTCCCAAGGTGATCGCCTGCCCGGAGCACATGGCGATGCAGGTCTTCTGGAGGCAGTCGGCGCAGAGCTTGAGATCGCGGAAGCGAACGTGATCGGCGAATCCGGCCATGGCCTGGACCTTGCCGCCCATCAGTAGCGCGTCCTGATGCGTGACCAGAAGTTTTCCGTCGAATGGAATCTCCGGCCAGCCGCGTTCCGTCAGCAGTGCATCGTGAAGCGGACGACCTCCGGCCTGCGCGGTTTTTGCCAGTTCGGCCACGCGCTCCGGCTTGACTCCCGGTGCGGAGGCGGCAATCTGCTCGTGGGCGGGAGGAATTTTCGCCTTGAGCGAGAGCTTGCCGCCGGTCAGACCTGCCAGTCCCATGCCGATCATGCCTTTGACGAAGCTGCCGTAGAAGCCGTTGCGGGCGTTCTCGGCTGCGCGGGCGCCGCGCTCAACCCAACTCGAACGGCGGCGTTTTTCGTAAGTTGCCGCGAGATTTTCCTGCGTGAAAGGCTTGCCCGCGCGGAGCAGTTCAACGACCGCTTCGCCCAGTTGCGTGCCCGTGGCCCAGGCTTCATCGACGCCCGAGCCTGTCAGCACGTTGGTCGAGCCGGAGCCCTCGCCGATGCGGGCATAGCCGTCGCCAACCAGAAACGGCTCGCCGTGGCGGCCCGACTCTCCGAGAGTCTTTGCGCCCCAGGAGCGCAGGGTTCCGTCCTTCAAATAAGGCCAGAGCGCGGGGTGCTGAATGTAGTGCTGCAAGTAGCGATAGGCGGTGCGCGAGGGGTCGCTCAGCCAAGATGGGACGAAGATGCCCACAGAAACCAAGTGCTCCGGATGCACGTAAAAGAAGCCGAATATCTCTGGCTCGGGGTAGCCGAAGCTGTGCCAGATCGTGCCAGGCTTAAGCGGCGAGTCTTCCGGCAACTCGATGACGAACTTCATGCCCACGGCCCATTCGCGGCGCGCGTGGCCTTCAGGGAGGCCGAGCTTTTCGTCGAGCGCCTGACCGACCGCGCCGACCGGACCGTCGCCAACCACGGTGAGCGCTGCCTTGACATCCATTCCGGCCATGAAACCGTCGGCGGGAGCGCCGGACTTGTCGACGCCCTGATCGGCGAGGCGAAGTCCTTCGACTTTTTTATCGGCGATCATCGGCTCGCTGACGGGCGTGCCGGGCCAGATCTGGACCAGGCCGGTGGCCATCAGTTGCGAGCCGACCCACTGATTGAATTGGCCGATGGACATGACCATGCCGTCGTGCTTGTTCAGGAAGGCCGGGGTCCAAGGCAGGGTGAAGGCGGAATTCTTGACGCCAAGCAGCGGTCCTGCGAGTCGAAGCAACGCATCCCCAAAACGCAAAAGCGCGGAGCGCCGGCTGGCGCCGGTGGGGTCGAGCAGGTACATCATCCGCTCGCTCTTGACCGCGGTGGCCATGGGAATTTCGTCCAGCTTCAGATCCGGGAAGCTCGCACGAATCGAGCGGCCCTGCGTGACCACGCCGCTGACGCCGGCGGAAATATCGTCGGCGCGCTCGTAACAAAGCACTTGCAGGGGCATTCCGGGCGCGACCTTGCTTTCAAAGGCCGGGTCGGCGGGGTTTTCGTTCCAGGCTTTGGTCAGCGTGGTCAGAAAGCCGCCCATGGCCGGACCAAAGCCAGCGCAGGCAATGTCCACTTCCATCGTCTGGCGGTCGATTTCCGGGGATGCGGTGTTTGTGCTTTCCACGCTCATGCGATTTTTCTCCTGGTTGTGACCGGTCCGGGTTTGTGGTTTCCCATGTCCAAAAAACCGGACCTGGGAAACCCAAGCTTGTTGCGGGTCGAGTGCTTGCGTTTACGCCGGGTAGTCCAGCGCCTCTGGAATCATGACCTTGCCGGCAGTTGCGGCGGCGCGATCCTTGGCCAGCCGCAAGCCGCTCAGGCTGCGGGCCACCTTGTTCTGAAGTTCGAAAAATTCGTTTGCATCGGCAGAGGCTTCTTCGTTACTCGATGAGTAGCCGAAGACCAGCTCGGCCGAGATGCGGGAGACCTCGCCGGCAGCCGAGGCAGACTGTGTGGCGCACAGATCGCTGAGGAAGCGGACGGTGCCTTCCAGGCCTTCGCTGGCCACCGGATCGGCGGGGCCGCAGGCTTCCAGTTCGAGTACGTCGAGAATCTGCGCGCGCGCGGCCACCAGCCAACTGAGCGCGTCGGCCATGGCAAAGGTCACGCCCTGGCGCTGTCCGTGATAGAGCTTGTTGCCGTTGGGGTCGGTGGTCTTTTGCAGGTAGCTGAGCGTCCACTGCCACATCTGCATGGCTGTGGCCAGGGCGCTGGCTCCGACGCCTGGGTGTTCGCTGGCGATGCGCTGCAAGTCGGCGATCCAGACGCGGAACTGGGCCAGAAAGACCTCGGAGGTCATGGTGATGGTCATCTGGCGGCGCTGCACAGCCTCGGGGCCCTCGTAGGTGGCTTCGAGCTGGGCATCCATCCACTTGCCGCCCAGGAATCCGGGGCAGTCTTCGGTGATGCCGTAGCCGCCCATCAGGCTGACAGCCTCGCGCAGCATATTGGCTCCGTGCCCGGTGTTCCACAGCTTGGTGGCCGGGCAGAGCACGTTGGACGCCGAGTCCAGAAGCACGAACTGGACCAGCGGGTCGGCTTCCAGTTCCTTGCGGCGCGGGTCGCCGGGCGCGAGCGACAGCAGTTCGATGGCCAGCTTTTCGCTTTCTCTCAGAGCCCTGATTTCGGCCCGTCCGCCTTCGACGCCGCGCTCCTTGAGGATGGCGGTCTTCTGCTTTTCGATTGGATCCAGCTCGTCGAAAAGGCGAGCCGTGGACAAGCCCAGCGAGGTGGCAGCCTCGCCTGTGGCCCATACGTCCACCAGGCGGAGCAGCGCGTCCTCGCGCTGCTGGAGGCCCTGCTCATAGCGCACCGAGCCGGGCGTGAGGCTTTCGGCTCCACGGAAGCGTCCGCGCTGGTAGCGAATGACCGGCTCGATGGTGGATAGCAGTTTGGCCGCAGTCATGACGCCGACCGGCACGCGTGTGCGGCGGAAGACGGAATCGAGAACTTCGGTGTGGCTGTGGTTGGGGACGATGACGCCGTCCTTGACGGTGTATCCGCCCACGATGCGGCTGGCCGGAACCTTGAGACTGAAAATGGGGTCGCCGGTCGATGATAGTTGCTGAACCAGCTTTTTGGTTGGGGTCCCGTGGTCGAAGGTGCCCTCGTCGGTCTCTTCCAGAATGACGAAACAACTGCCCTTGATGCGCGGGTCGTCAGAGGCGACTGCGGCGGTGACAAAGTTGGCGAAAGCGATGTTGGTGATGAAGCGGCCGCGCTTTTCAATCTGCAGCCAGGGCTCTTCGCCGTCCTTCCACTCGGCAATGCGCATTTTGCCGTTCAACATGCCGGTGTCGACGCCGACGTAGGGAATCGGCTCGGTGAGCACGAAGGCGCCGCGCCAAGGCTTGCGATCCTCGTCCGGTTGCGCGGGCGCTGCCAGTGCTTTGTAGTGGCTGGACTGCTCGGCCGTGCCGCGCTCATGGATGGGCGAAAGAGCCAGAAAACCGGCCAGGCTGGCCGTGGCCGCGCCGCTGTCTACCCAGGCCAGTTCGAAGGCCGCCAGAGAAAGCGCCAGATTCTTGGGGCCGGCGATGAATCCGCCCTCTTCCGGCTCCATGTAGGCCGCGGTGACGCCGGCGCTGTCAAACGCCTCCATCATCTCGTTCTTTCCGGGGGTCCATTCATGGGTGTTGCGCTCGCCGGCCGCTACCAGCCGCGCCACGGTTCCCCGAGCTACGCCGCGCGCCGCCTGAACCAGCATTTGCAGATCGAACCGGTCCGCAAAACGCCATTCAATCTGGCGTACCGCATCTCCAGGGAGAGTGAGCATCTCTTTTTCGCTAGATATCGCAACTGTGGCCATGAATCTTGTCCTCGATAAGCGCTCATATTGTCCTTAACCGGACATATGGCAGAAAGTGACCCGTATCACTCGGGCGTGGTTGGCAGCAGAGAATATTTCCCGGAGTTTGTCATGCTCCAGGCGATTCACAGGGAAAGGCGCACCCTCCTCTGCTGGTAAGGGTTACTGAAGGTCCGGTTTTACGCGGAAAGCTTGCCGCGGTCAGGGGAGTAAGGGAAATACCCGCTCGGGGGTGTGCCCCTAATCACCACAGCAACCCACACCGGAAAAATCGTCTCGATCCCGTATATGGAGCCTGAGAACCGCCGCAGATTCTACGCGTAGTCGATCGGATGCTTGTTCAGCCATTGCGCATCGCGTGTTTTGCCCATGTTCTTCAATGCGCTGCCGGCAACGCTGGCGCCAAGATGGCGGTTATTCCAAGCCAGACCCGTGGTCAGCCCGATGGCTCCGCCCAGCAAGCCACACGCCACGGATGCAACCTTGGACTTGTGCCGCCAGATTGGATAGCCGGCCAACACGCCGACGCAGACGCCAATTGCCGCGGGCACCAGCGCGTCCTTGGCCGACTCGCCAAGGTAGGGAGTAAGAGGCTTTCCGTTGAGGAATTCTTCCTGGCCGGAACGTGCCCCTTCGATTCCGGAGCCCACCAACTGCCGGCCATAATCGACATTGGTTTTCACCCACTTGCTAACGCCCATCGAGCCTCCTCAGCATCTTTGAAAGACGTACCAAGTTTATCAGAATTAGCAAACGCCTGGTTAGAGCCGTATGACAAGTCACATGCCGGTGTGCGAGAAGCAAGGCAGAATGCCGCGGTCCGCATGAGTAACCCCAGAATGGGACACTGCCAAAGCCCGATCGTGCGCGTTATGATCATCCCACTTCATCTTCTGACAGGTTGCGGGCTGGAATGCGGATCGCGTACGTGCTCACCTCGCTTGGCGTCGGCGGAGCGGAACGGCAGGTGTTGGCGCTGGCCGAGCGGATGGCGGCGCGCGGCCATGCGGTTTCGCTGGTCGTGCTCCTTCCGCGCCAGGCCGAAGAGTGGCCCGCCACGCTCAACCTCATCCGCCTCGACATGCGCAAGACTCCGGCCAGCCTTCTTGCCGGTTTCAACCGAGCGCGCCGCTTCCTGCGTGTTTTTGAGCCGCAATTGATCCACAGCCACACCTACCCGGCGAACATAGTGGCTCGTCTGCTGAAGCTGTTCAGCACGGCCGCGCCGCTCATCTCCACCATTCATAGCGTCTATGAAGGCCCCTGGCCCCGCATGGCGGCCTATCGGCTGACCGATTCCCTCAGCCTCTGCACCACCGCTGTCAGTCAGGCCGCTGCCGACCGCTTTGTTCGCCTCAAAGCTGTCCCGGCTCACAAGTGCTCGGTCATGACCAACGGAATTGACATTGCGGCATTCGTGCCCAGTTCCGAACGACGTACCCGCACGAGGGCAGAGATGGCCGTGGGGAAGGCTTTTGTCTGGCTGGCGGCCGGACGCATCGCGCCCGCCAAGGATTACCCCAACCTGCTGCGCGCCTTTTCCTTGGTCCTCGCCGCCAATCCAGCCGCATGCCTTTGGATTGCGGGAGAGGATTTTGGGGGCGAAGCCGCGGCGGTTCAAGCTTTTTCTGCCGAGCTAGGCTTCGGAAATTCGGTTCGCTGGCTGGGGTTGCGCCGCGATATGCCCGCGCTGTTGGATGCCGCCGACGGCTTTGTATTGGCCTCGTCCTGGGAGGGAATGCCTCTGGCCGTCGGCGAAGCCATGGCGATGGAAAAATCGGTCGTTGCGACCGACGTGGGCGGCGTGCGCGAGTTGGTCAGCGAGTCTGGCGTGATGGTCCCCGCCAGGAGCCCGGAAAAGCTTGCGCAGGCGATGGTTGCCGTGATGCAAACCACGCCCGAAGAGCGTTTCCTCTTGGGCCGTGCAGCGCGGGAACGCATCACGACCCGCTTCAGCATGGATGCCAAAGCCGATCAGTGGGAAGCCTTTTACCAAACGGTTCTGGAATCCAGAAAATGATCTTTGTAAACTCCGCGGTGGTAACCTTATCATCAGTTTTTATGATCTTTTTTGGGGGGGGCTTCGAATGAGGCCCTGCGAAGGCCTTGGAGGGTATGCAATGCGGAATTTAGTGGTTCGGGCTCTGGTATGTTGTGCCTGGTTGGGAATGGCCGTTGGCATGGGAGGCGGAATGGCGCTTGCGCAGTCGGGCCCCGCGCAGAATGCGGTGCAGAACCTGGATCACGGCTGGCAGTTTCGCCAGATTACGGCCAAGCCGCAGCCGAGCGAATACGGCTGGATGAGCGCCACCGTTCCCGGCGATGTACATCTTGATCTGCTGGCCAACAAGAAGATCTCCGATCCCTTCTTCCGCGACAACGAATCCAAGTTGCAGTGGATAGAAAACGAGGCCTGGGAATACAGAACGACCTTCGAGGTCACACCGGCCATGCTTGCCCGCTCCCATGTGGATCTTGTTTTCGACGGTCTCGACGCGACCGCCGAGATCTACCTGAACAGCGTCCGCGTGCTCGACGCCAACAACAGCTTCCGTACTTGGCGCGTTCCCGCAAAGGCTCGTCTGCATGTCGGCAAGAACCTGCTCTACGTTGTCTTCCCATCGCCCATCAAGGCCGCCGCCAAAGTGGCCGAAAGCGACCCGTTTCGGGTCAAGTCCAAGACCGACGAGAAGACATACGTCCGCAAGCCCGCTTATGAGTACGGCTGGGATTGGGGACCGCGCTTTGTCACCAGCGGCATCTGGAAGCCGGTGCGGCTGGAGGCGTGGGATAAGTTTCGCATCGCCGATTTTGCCATTCGTCAGCGCGACGTAAGCAGGGAAGTGGCTCACCTGAACGCCGAGGTTGAAGTCGAAGCCGCCAGAGACGGCGAGGCCAGGGTCAGCGTGCAGTACGCCGGCAAAAGCGTGGCGGAGACGGTTGGCGTTCATGCCGGGAACAACGTGATCGATCTGCCTGTCGAGATTCGCCAGCCGAAGCTCTGGTTCCCCGCAGGCTATGGCGAACAGCCGCTTTATGAGTTCACCGCGCAGGTCGGAATGGACGGCCAGATGAGCGAGCGGCGCAAGGCGAAAGCCGGTCTGCGTTCCATCGTCCTGAATCGCCAGTTGGATAAGTGGGGAAGGTCGTTTGAATTGATAGTCAACGGCATTCCCGTCTTCGCCAAGGGTGCGGACGTGATTCCCTTCGACAGCTTTCCCAATCGCGTGACCACGGCGGATTACCGCCGCATTCTCCAGTCGGCGCGCGACGCCAACATGAATATGATTCGCCACTGGGGCGGTGGCTACTACGAGAGCGACGAGTTCTACTCGATTTGCGATCAACTGGGCATCATGGTCTGGCAGGACTTTATGTTCGGCAACGACTGGCAGCCCGGCACCTACGCCTTCAAACAGAACATCGAGGCCGAGGCCGAGGATCAGGTGCGGCGGCTGCGCAACCATCCCAGCATCGTGATCTGGTGCGGCAACAACGAGACTGAGGTCGCCATGAACTGGGGGGCGCGCGGGTATCTGCCGCAGGATGTGAAGACGCAGATGTGGCAGGATTACCTGACAGAATTCAGTGGCATCCTGCCGCGCGTGGTGGCGCGGCTTGATGCGGAGACGCCCTACTGGCCCAGCTCGCCTAGCGCCGACTATGAACCTCTCAGCGATCACTACCAGTCCGGCGATCAGCACGACTGGAGCGTCTGGCACGGCCGCGTTCCCTTTACCGAATACGAAAAGCATCACTGGCGCTTCGTTACCGAGTACGGCTTCCAGTCCTTCCCGGAGATGCGCACGGTGGAGAGCTTTACCGAGCCGCAGGACCGCACCGGCATCTTTACTCCGGTGATGCTGGCTCACCAGAAGAACAACGAAGGCAACTCCATCATCCATGACTACATTGCCAAGGACTACCCGGAGCCGAAGGACTTTTCGAGCTTTCTCTACGTCAGTCAGGTCTTGCAGGCCGAGGGCATCAAGATCGGCGCGGAACATTTCCGCCGCTCGCGGCCGGAGACCATGGGCTCCATCTTCTGGCAGTTGAACGATTGCTGGCCGGTGGCCTCCTGGTCCTCGATCGACTACTACGGCCGGTGGAAGGCATTGCAATACTATGCGCGGCGTTTCTATGCGCCCGTGCTGGTTTCGCCGCACGTTGAGGAGGGCGCGTTGAAGGTCTATATCGTCAGCGACAAGACAATGGCCGAGCCCGCCACGTTGCGTGTGCGGCTGATGGACTTTGACGGCAAGACACTGCTGGAGGAGACGCGCGCCGTGAACGTGGCGCCGCTCATGAGCAAGGTCTATCTTGACTGGCCGTTGAAAAAGCTGACCGACGCGGGCGCGGCCGATACCTCCCGCGTTTTTGTGGCGGCAGACCTGATGGCTGGTGGAACACAGCTTTCGCACAACTTGGTGTATCTGGCGCCGGTCAAGGAAGTGCATCTGAAGCCCGTGCAACTGAAGGTTGAAACCACCGGCGCGAAGGGCAGCTACAAGATTCATATCAGTTCGCCGGTGCTGGCGCGCGACGTCTATCTTTCCTTCGGCAATCTTGACGTGAAGCTCTCCGACAACTACTTTGATCTGCTGCCGGGCGAGACGGCGGAGATCGCGGTGACCGGCGCGGTTTCCCTCGATGCGTTGAAGGCGCAATTGAAGGTCATCTCGCTCACCGATGCCTTCATCACCGATAACAAGCCCAACATGGTTAGTGGAATCCGGCAGTCAAGAAAATAGTAGCTTCGTGCAGATCGGACAAGGTCTTGTAACAGTCGTTCACCGGCAAAGTCTAGCCACGACGGGGATGAAACAGTTGGCGTAGCCTCTCCCGCAGGGAGAGTAGGAGTATAGCCCAGGGTGAAGCGTAGCGGAATCCTGGGTTGGCGTTGCATAGAATCGCTTCGTCCCGTAAGGCCGAAGCGAAATCTTCCCCAAAAAGCGTCTTTCTTTGGAAACAACAGTTAGGGCACGATAGGCTGCTTTGTAACAGGGCACGACTTCAGTCGTGCCGTATCTGCAAAGACGTAAAGATGCGGGCTTTAGCCCCTGCCAAACCTGCCTTCCCGAACAGCCTGATTCTGCGTTTTTTTCGCAGCCTGTTTAGGCCGTGACAGACGAAGAGGGCCGGAGCATTGCGCTCCGGCCCTCTTCGTCTGTTTGCGTAAAATGCTTCAGAACGCGAACGTGGCTTGGAAGAAGATGCGCCGCGCCGCCGCGTTGGAGGAGAACGGGCCTCCCGCCAGGCTTGTCGACTTTCCAACAAGACTGTCGAAGCCGTATAGCCCCGTCGTTTTGTCGTATGCGGGGATGATCGTACCGTTTGGTGTTCCGTAGTTGATATTGTTGAAGACGTTCTGCGCTTGCACGTTGAAGGTCAAGTTGTATTTGCGCGAAGCGGGCGAGTCGAACATGCCGCGCGGAGGCCGTCCGCCGCTGCCGCCGAAGCCGCCTGGGCCGAAGCCGCCACCCGGTCCACCGCCGCCCGGACCACCTCGACCACCGCCGCCGCCCGGAGGCGGACCACCCGGACCACCTCCTGCCTGGCTGCTATTTGTCTCAACCTTGGGGCCAATGCCGAAGGTGCGGCTAATGCGCAGCATCATGGTTACCGCCGAGGGGCTGGTCGCCATGTTGACGGGGATAAGCGTGTCGCTGCTTGTAGGCTGTGTGTTGAAGCAGCCGTAGGAAGTCTGGACATATTGCGCGGTTGTATCTGTGCAGTTCGAGGTATCCACTTTCGACGGACGGTTGTTGTAGAAGTTGTCGCCGCTCAGGTCGTTGTTGGTGACGATGTTGTAGGGCTTGCCCGCCTCGGCAATCAGAAACGGATTGAAGCGAATACCCCAGGGAGCCTGGTAGCTTGCCATCATGAAGAGCATGTTGCTCGGCGCAAAGCTGGCGCGTCCGTATCCCTGCCTGAGATCGTAGGAATTCGGCGCCGTTCCCGTGTTGGTGTGCGCCGAGGTGTAATTGTAGAAGCCCATTACTGTCAGGTTGGAGGTCAACTTGGCGTTGACGTTCAGAATCAGCTGGTTCTGCTTGAAGACCGCCTCTGGATCGTATTCGTCGACAATGCCTTTGGTGGAATCAAGGCGCTCGCCAGTCAAGGTGGTGCTGCCAAACTCGAAGCTTCCAGACTTGTACGGATTGGCGTCGATGGTGGCCATCTGGTGCACGCCGAAGGAGTGCAGGTAGGTGGCTGTGACCGTGGTGCTCTTGGTCAACTGGCGCTCGATGCCAACGCCGAACTGCTGCGTATAGGGCGAGTGATAGTCGGGCGCAACCTTCACGATCGTGTTGGTGCTGGTCGAGGCCGCGCTGGTGCTGGAGACGCAACTGGCCAACTCTGCGCTGGTCAGATTGGCGATAGAGACATTCGCATAGCACGCTGGATTCGTGATTGTATATCGCGTCTGGCTATTCGCGTTGCCGCCGTTGCGAACCAGATTCAGCTCATTGCTCAGCGAGAAGCGATCGTAGAAAAGGCCGTAGCCGGCGCGCAAGACGGTCTTGCTCTTGCCGGTCTTGTGGCCGTCCAGAGCGTAGGCCAAAGCCACGCGCGGCGCCCAGTCGCTGTGGTCGGAGACGTGGTTCTGCGACTCCCAACGCAGACCGCCGGAGACGGTCAGCATCTTGTTGGCTTTCCAGTCGTCCTGCACGAAGAGTGCCGCGTCGAAGAGGTTGGCTGTGGCATCCTGCGGACCGGTGGTGTAATTCAAAGTCTGCGGCAAGGCGTCTGCGGCAAGGTCGGTGACGAAGCTGTTGCTTCCCAAGGCTGCTACCGCATTGTTGTAGGTCGTCAACCCTGTGAAGCTGAAGCTGCCGTTGAAGCCTGCGTTGGTGGAGTTGTCGTCGCGGTTGTCGCGCAGGCGCGTGCCAAACTTCAGTGCATGCGCGCCCAAAGACATGGTCGTCAGGTTCTGCAACTCGAAACTATCGGATTGATCTTTGGACACCTGGGACGAGGAGCCGCCGCCAATGAATTGCTGCGATACGGAGAACACCGGAGCCGTGCTTGCTGGCGTCTCCGAGGAGGAATCGTGACGATACTGGAAGCGGGTCTCGTTGACGATATGGTCGCTGATGACCACGGCATCGCTCAGTTGCACGGAGTGTTCCGTTGAACTGGAGGAGGTGGCTTGGGTGGGCAGCGCGATGGTGCTACTGAGATCGTTGTTATCCGTATCGTGATAAATCCCGTAGCGCGCCGTCAGCGTGTTTTTCTGGCCCAACTGTAGGTCGAAGCGCGCGGAGGCGTTGGTGCGCGTGTGCGGATTCAGCAGCGCGCCATTTTCAAAACCGGCACCGATGGGAGCATAAACGTCGGCGTTCTGCGTGTTGCGGCGCTCGGCGCTGATAAAGAACGAGGCGTTCTTTGAGAGCGATCCGTTGAGGGTTCCGTTGTACTGATAGCTGTGATAGTCGGGAATGTTTTTGGTGAACGGGGTGCCGGTGTTGAAGCTCTTGTCGTTGCCCATGGCAAAGACCTGGCCATGCAGTTTGTCGGTTCCCGGCTTGGTCAGAATCTCGATGCGTCCGTAGCCCAGGCGGTCGAACTCCGCGGAGTAGGGATTCTGGTTGATGCGAATCTCGCGGATCGCCGACTTGGGCGGCAAATTCCCGCCAGTGAATCCGTCGATGTAAATCTGGCCGCCGTTGGGTCCGGCCGAAGGCCCGGCCAGGGCCGTCAACTCATTCGACAGCTCGTCGGGATCGTCCGAAAGCGCATCCAGATCCTTGCCTTTGATAATGACGGAGTTGGCATTACTGCCCGCCTCCACGCTAACCGTGGGCGATTCGTCCGTGACCACGACGCTTTGCTGCTCGACTTGCAAGGCCATGGAAATATCCACCCGCATCAACTGTCCCGCCGTGATCTGAATGGGCTGCGAAACAAAGCTGGCGAAACCAGCAAAGGAGGCCCGCACAATGTAGCTGCCGGGCGCAAGGCTATTCACCTGGTAATGGCCGTTCGCGTCCGCGGTGGCCTTGGTTACGGCTTTCCCCGCGGGGGTTGTGATGGTGATAGCCGTGCCCGGAATGCGCGCGCCCGTGGGGTCCGCAATGTGTCCGTGCAAGGTGCCCGTTGTGGCGGGAGCAGCCGGTGCGGCGGCGGTCGTCTTGGCCGCAGAAGTTGTATCCGGCACAACGGAGGTTTGCGTTTGTGCCGAAGCCACACTGGCTATGCCAAGCGCCAGGGCAATCGAAAAATGAGTAAAGCAATGCAATTTTGAATCCACGTGTTCCTCTTTTGTCTTCACTGATTGTGTGCGTATTTACTGGGCAGCTTCCGTGCTGCTTTCGCCCATGCTCCAGTTGGAAAGAAGGTTGCTTGCTGCGGGAGCCTCAAGCAGCGGCTCAACACCCGCCAGCAGCGTGATGGCCGTGACCTCGGCTGTGCCGCCGGTCGAAACCACCATGATCGCTTCGCCCTTCTTTAGATCGCCAAGTTGAATGGCCGGAGCGCGACTCAGCATCTGCTGCGGATCACCGCCTTCGCCATGGTTGCCGTTGACCTTCTGCCCGGTTGACTTGCCGCCGTTGCCCGTCGCGCTCTTGAGCCGCGCCGCCAGCATCTGTGCCACGAAATCCGGCAGCCGCCGCATCTGCGCATCGGACGTGATGTGGATGGTAATTGGCTTCTTCGTCGTCAGTTCCTTGACCACCAGCGCCGAGCCTGCCGTATCGAGCGACGTAATGACTCCAGAGATATTGCGGAAGCTGCCAGAGATTACCTCCTCGGCGGCAATCTCGGTTCCGTCCGCATTCTTCGCGCCGCGCGCCCGTAGCTGGTCGCCGATGTGGATTGCGTCAATGGGTGCTGGCAGCGCCGCATCAAAGCGCACCGAGGCCGGCGCGTAGCGCTTCAGCATGGTTGCCTTGGTGATGTGCACGGTAATTGTCTTGGCAGTCGTTCCAGCGCCGCTGGTCAGCACGATAATGCTCGCGGCGGTATCGACGTTCTTTACAAGCCCACCCACGCCGCGCAGTTGCCAGTCCTCGCTATCCTTTTGCTGTTTGAGAGCCAAATCGGATTGCTTGATGGCGATAATCTGCAATGCTTCTTCAGTTCCGGCCGGCGCGTCGGGATTGAGCTTTACCCGCACGCGGTCTCCTGCTTCAAGGTTGCTGAACGGAATTGTTTCCGCGGCGCTTAAATCCCTCTGGCCGGGGGTGATGCGCTTGAGCACTGCCGTGGCAGGCACACTCACCTGATGAGATCCATCCACATCGGTCTTCACCGTGAGCGTATTGCCACTGAGGGCGGTGATGGTGCCCACAAAATGGGGAGGAGCCTGCGCGCCTGCCAGAAGGGCCATTCCCATGAATCCATATGCGATCGACGACAAGAAGCGAATTTTCATCTTGCTTTTCATAAACCAACTCTCTGCCGGACTGAATTTCTTTGCTGTCCAGGGTGCGAAACTTGTCTCTATTTCGGTAGACGAGACAATCCGTCAAAAGGTTGAAGGGACGTTCCAGAGTTTGCGGTTTTGCCCGGAATGTGCAGAATTTGCTGTATAAATCAGTTTTGCCGGGGCCTGCGTGAGAGCCGGACCCGGAAATGCGCTGAAGGCGGAGCCACGCGCAAAATTCCGAGGAGATTGCTAGAAGTGATTCCATGAAGATTGCAAGAAATGCTTTCACGAAGATTGCACAAAGTGTCAGACTGGGCACGACTTTAGTCGTGCCGAAAGATGATCAAAAAGATATTGGGCTTTACAGGCTGCGGAAAAACTCCAATGTGGCCAAGTTTTGTAACAGGGCACGACTTCAGTCGTACCGTAACTGTAACAAAGTAAAGACGCGGGCTTTAGCCCCTGTCAAACCTTCCTTCTCGAACAGCCTGGTTTGGTGCCTTTTTCCGCAGCCTGTTTAGCCCCTGCGTCTATTTTTTCAGTTGTTTGCCGTTCCGCAGCGGCTACAACGAACCACACTTGCCGTATCCCGAAGCCGAAAGGCAACACCTACTGTGATTCCGCTCTAAAGTTTGAAGGCCATTTTGCAAGTAGCTCGGCTGACGATGGCCTATTTTGCCAGTTCCGCTGTTTCCAGAAACGCATAACTGCCCGAGGGGGTGGGAATCACATGCGTCAGCCGGCGGTTGTGGACGACGACAGTGTCCTTGTACCAAAGATTGACGGCAGGCAGATCGCGCGCCAGAATCTGTTGCGCCTCAACGTAATCGGCGCGCCGCTGGGCCGTATCCGTACTCTCGGCCGCCTCGTTGAGCAGCGCGTCCAGCCGCGGATTCGAGTAGTGGCCGCGGTTGGCGCCTTTGGGAGAAAAGCTTGCCGTTGAATAGGCATACGTGAAGATGTCTGGCTGCTCGTTGCCGCCAATCCAGCGCAATGAATAGAGTTGGAAGGCCCCGCGCGTCACGTCGGCGTAGAACGTGGCGAACTCATAGCTGCGCAGATCCAGCGCAATGCCCACCCCGGCCAGTTGCTGCTGCAGCACGGCCGCCAGCATCCGCACATCTTCCTGCGTGCTGCTTTTCATCGTCAGGTGAAAACGCACACCGTCCGGACCCGGCTTGAGGCCGGCTTCATCCAGCAGCCGCGCCGCGCGCTTGGGGTCGAACTCGTATCGGGCCACGTCGCCCGTGTAAGCCCAGTGGCTCACGGGCAGCAGACTCTCGGCTAGTTGCCCTCGGCCTTGCAGCAGCGTCTGGATAATCTGTTTGCGATCGATGGCGCAGGCGATCGCCTGCCGCACTCGCGCGTCCTTCAAAAGTGGATCGCGCAGATTGAAGTTGAGGTACTGAACCTGCGTTCCAGGCGTGTCTTCAATAGCCAGATTCGGCCGCGTAGCCAGCACCGCCAGTGAATCCATGGGCAGGGAATTGATGGCCACATCGCCCGAGCCTTTTTCCAATTCCAGCGACTCCGTAATTGCATCCGGCACGACGGCAAATCGCACCCGCTGGATCTTCGGCGCGCCGGACCAACTGAGCGGGTTGCGTTCGATCAAGACGTCCTGATCGATCTGCTGGCTGACGAAGCGAAACGGCCCTGTGCCCACCGGATGCCGCCAGAAATCGCGCCCACTGCCCTCCGGAACAATGCCGAAAGCGCCCGTCGAAAGATTGGTCAGCAGAAAGTTATCCGCGTGCTTCAGGTGGAAGACCACGGTCTGCGCATTGCGTGCCTCGACCGCATCCACCGAGGCATAGGCGGCGGCCTTGGGCGAGATGACCTGTCCCGTGCGGATCGAATTTATCGTCCACGCCACATCGCGCGCCGTCAGCACGCGGCCATCGTGAAAGCGCACGCCCGGGCGCAGATGAAAGACCATTGTCAGTGGGTCTGGCTGTTCCCAGCTTTCAGCCAGCGCCGGGGTGAAGTGGAAGCTCGCGTCGCGGGCCACGAGCCCGTCAAACAGCAGTTCGTCGATGTGTTCCGACTGGCCGTCGGTTCCGATGCGCGGGTCAAGATTCGCCGGGCTGCTCTCGATCAGGAAGACCACCGTCCGCGGATCGCGCTGCGCGGAGTGGCACCCCGCGAGCAGAATCAGCGAGGCCAGCGCAAACAGCGAAATCCGGGTGCCCCATCCATTCCGCATCTTTTCGCGGAATGGGTGGGAAACCATGAATCTGAACCAGCAATTCTTCACGGCCAGCGCCGTCAATTTATGCATAGGTCACCTGCCCCAGAATCGCCGGACGCGTCGCGCCGGTTGCACGGGGCACATTTCCCGGCAGGTGATGCCATGTTTGCCAAGCCAGCAGCGCAAAGGCCGCGGCCTCCTTGGCCTCGGCGGGCAGGCCGAACTCCTCGCTTGCCGCCAGTTCGCAGCCGAGCGGTCCCAGCCGCTGCGCCAGCATCGCCATCAGCGTTGCATTGCGCGCGCCGCCGCCGGAGACAATGTAGTCCACAACTTGGCCCTTCATTCCGCGCCTGACAAACGCCTTGTAGCTCTGCGCAATCGTCTCGGCTGTCAGCGCCGTGGCCGTCGCCAGCGCGTCCTCAGGTTTGTCGCTCTGCCGTTGGCAGGCCAAGAGAAACTTGGCCGCATACTCGCGCCCAAATTGTTCGCGTCCCGCCGTACGCGGCGGTGTCAGCTTGAAGTAGGAATTGCGAAGGGCCTTTGCCAGCACCGGTGCCAGTACCGAACCGCGCGCGGCAAGGCTTCCATTGCGGTCAAACTTCTGATGAAACAGCGTCTGTGCCAGCGCGTCCACAATCATGTTCCCCGGGCCAGTGTCGAAGGCGACAACCGCATCGGCCTTGGCTCCGGCGGGAATGGCGGTCAGGTTGGCGATGCCACCGATATTCTGCAGCACGCGTCCGCGTTTCGCGTCGGCAAACATCACATAATCCAGCAGCGGAACCAACGGCGCTCCCTGCCCCCCGGCCAGCATGTCCGCGGGCCGGAAATTCGAAATCACGGGAACGCCAGCAGCCGCTGCCAGTACCGCCGGTTCGCCCAGTTGCCATGTGCATCCAAAGCGCCGTCCCGCATAGCTTGCCGCACGTGGCTGATGATAGAGCGTCTGTCCGTGGCAGCCAATCAGATCAAGCTTCACCGTGTGCCGCTCCAACGTCGCATTCACTGCCTCGGCGTAGGCAATTCCCAGCCGCCAGTTCAGCCGCGCCAGTTCCGCCGTCGAAGTCGAAGCCGCATCCATCGCCGCCAGCACCGCGCGCCGCAGAGCCGCCGGAAAAGCGAAGCCCTCATGCGCCAGCAGCGTAATTTTGGGCTGCTGTTTCCCAGCCGCAATCTCGACCACGGCCACGTCGATCCCATCGGCCGAGGTTCCGCTCATGATGCCGGCCACCGTCATGGTTTTTGTGCTCATGCCTACTGCGCCTCCTGGACCTTCAGAACCTTTTCGCTGAAGCGCAGAATCTGCTTGCGCAGCGTGTTGAATTGCTTGGCAGGAAGCGCCGGCGGCATCCCGCCTGCAAACAGCCTTGCCCTCTGCCGTGCCGTTTGCCCGGTGCGCGCAACGAGCAGTTTCGAAAATGCCGCCGAGCGCTCTCCCTCGGCAATCAGCGCCTCGTACGCGCGCAGAATCAGTTCCGGCGTGTGGCAGATTTCCAGCAGGTCCGTTCCCGCGCGAATCGCCGCTACTGCCGCCTCTTCGATGGGCATGAACTTCAGAATTCCGCCCATCTCCAGATCGTCGGAGAAGACGATTCCCTTGTAGCCGATGCGCCGGCGCAGCACTGTTTGAATCCAGTAAGCCGATATGCTTGCCGGACGGTCCTTGCCGGGCGTCTGCGGATAAGCCGCGTGGTTCACCATAATCATTGGTAGTTCGTTGCGCAGTTCGCGATAAGGCGCCAGATCCTTCTGCCATAGTTCGCGGCTGCCGCGCCGAATCACCGGCGTCGCCAGATGTGAATCGAGCGTGCCCCCGCCGAGGCCGGGAAAATGCTTGCCGCAGCCCACCACACCGTAAGCCGCGAGGCCAGCCAGAAATTGGCGTGCGTATTCGATGACGCCCGCCGTTGTTGAGGCCGCGGAGCGCGTGCCCATCACCCCAACCGAATCGGAATGCGCCAAATCCAGAACCGGCGCCAGCGTCGTGTTGAAGCCGAAGGCCCTTACGCCCTGCGCAATCAACTCGCCCTGATTCTGAATCAACCCTTTCTTGCCCGCCCGCAGCGCCGCCGCCGTGGCTTGCGCGGAAGGCATTGGCGCCAGGGCTTCCCGCAGCCGGTCCACCGTACCGCCTTCCACGTCCACGCAGCGAAGGTTGTTGGCCGCGCACAAAGCCGTAGCCTCGGCCAGCAGAACCCGCGTCTGCCGGGCGTCCACGATGTTGCGCCGGAAAAGAATGATCCCCGCCGGCTGTATTAGCTTGAGCCACGCGCGTTCGAGATTGGTCAGCTCCGCGCCTTCCAGGCCCACCACCAGCAAGCTTCCCGCCGCCTTGCGCAAATTGTTTTTCATTGCCGTAATCCTGTTTTCCGTTTCCTGTTCCTTGGTACCGTGACCGCGTGATTGGGTCATTGCATGAAGGTAGCGCCGGCCTCACGGCCGGCTGTAGTGCGGACGTCCCCGCCCGCGCTTGTCCATGGCGAATCACCAATTCATGCAGTCATGACCCGAGGTCTCTGACCGCTTGAAGATGTACCAAGGCTGGGTGCCCCAGGTCCCGATTTTGGGACCTGGGAAGTCATACACTCTAGGTACAAGATTATGCTGTCAGAGCCCTAGTTCCTGGTCCCTGTCTCTTTCAACTCCTGCTGCAATTCTTCCAGCAGATTCAGCGCTTGCAACGGCGTCAGCGAGTTGATGTCCGTCGCTTCCAGCCGGTCCACAATGCGCTGCGAGAGCGGCGTGAAAATCGTCAATTGCATCGGCTCCGGCTCGGCGACCGTCTCCACCTGCACGTTCTTACGCTCCTGCTTTTCGTGCTGGCGCAGCACGTGCTTTGCCCGCTCGATAACCGCCGCCGGAAGCCCCGCCAACCGCGCCACTTCGATGCCGTAGCTCTTGCTCGCCGCTCCCGGCTCAATGGTATACAGAAACACGATGCCGTTCGGAGTTTCTTTGATGCCCACGCGCAGATTCCGCACGCGCGGCAGCTTCTCGGCCAGCATCGTCAGCTCGTGGTAGTGCGTGGCAAACAGCGTCCGCGCTTTGGTCTCCGCATGAAGATACTCGACCGTGGCCCAGGCCAGCGAGAGGCCGTCGAAGGTCGCCGTGCCGCGGCCCATCTCGTCCAGAAGAATCAGCGATTTGTCCGTCGCCGTGTTCAGAATGGTGGCCGTTTCCATCATTTCGACCATGAAGGTTGACCGTCCCCGCGCCACATTGTCGCTGGCTCCGATGCGCGTATAAATCCTGTCCACAAGCCCAAAGCGCATGCTCTCGGCCGGCACAAAGCAACCCATCTGCGCCATCAGCACCAGCATTGCCGCCTGACGCAGATAGGTACTTTTGCCGCCCATGTTTGGGCCTGTGATGAGCAGCAGACTCGGCCCCGCGTCTTCTTCGTCTGAGTCCGACGCGTTCAGATACAAGTCGTTGGCGATGAAGCGTCCTTCGCGCGTCTCCTCCATCCACTGTTCAATGACCGGATGACGGCCCGCGACGGCCTCAATGATTGGCTCATCCACAAGCTGTGGTCGGACATAATGCCGCTCGACGGCCAGATGCGCGAAGTCGGCCAGCAGATCCGCTTCTGCCGCCACGGCCGATGCCCGCTTGATGCGTCCCGCGGCCTCCAGAACAATGCTGCGCAACTCGGCGAAAATCCGTCGCTCAATCTCGATCGAACGCTCGTGCGCCGTCAGAATCTTGCGCTCGTAGTCCTTCAGCTCCGGCGTCGTGAAGCGCTCCGCATTGACCAGCGTCTGCTTGCGTTCGTAGTCGTCCGGAGCCATGGCCAGATTCGCCTTGGTGATCTCGATGTAATAGCCGAAAACCGAGTTGTACCGGACCTTCAGTGAGCCAATCCCGGTCCGTTCGCGCTCCCGCGCCTCGATGGCCGCAATCTGTTGGCGACCGGTGGTCGAAATCGTCCGCAGTTCATCGAGTTCCGCGTCCACGCCCGCCGCAATTGCGCCGCCATCGACCAGCGTCAGCGGAGGCTCCTCGACCAGCGAGGAAGAAATTCGCGCCGTCATGTCTTCGAGCGTATCCAGCCCTTCGGCCAGTTCGCGCCAGCGCTGCGCCTGCATCGCGCGGAGCGCCGTCTTCAGCCCCGGCAAGCGGCTCAGGCTGTTGGCCAGCGCGCGCACGTCGCGCGGTCCGGCCGAGTCCAGAGACAGTCGCGCCAGCAGTCGCTCCAGGTCCAAAAGCCCGGAAAATGCCCGCCGAATCTCTTCGCGCTTCATCAAACTTCCGTGCGCCTCGCTCACTGCTTCATAGCGAGCTTGCAAAGCCACGACGTCCACCAGAGGCCGCAGAATCGTGGCTCGCAGCAGGCGTTTGCCCATCGGCGTCTGGCACTCATCCAGCGTGTGAAAGAGCGTTGTTCTGTTGTCCTGGCCCGCGAAGAGCGGTTCCACTAGCTCCAGATTCCGCACCGTCACCTGGTCCAGTTCGAGCGCCGTCGAGTGCTCCTCGAAGCGCAAGCTGTCAATGTGCAGCGCCTCGTTTTTCTGGGTTGTCCGGACGTAGTGCAGCACGGCTCCGGCCGCAATAGCCGCCGCCGCGTGACCTGTGAGCCCAAAGCCTTCGAGCGAATGGACATTCAACTGGCGCTCCAGCAGTGGAATCGCGAACTCCCGCGTCCAGACCCAGTCCTCGACCCGCGTTCGGGCGGGAATCCGCTCAAGCTGCGCCGGAAGCTCCGTGCTCGTCGCGGCCAGCACCTCGCTGGAACCAGCCGTCATGATCTCGTCGACCGCCTGCTGCCGCGCCGCCGCTCCGGTAAACTCCGCCGTCCGAAACTCCCCGGTGGAAACGTCCAGCAAAGCCACCGCGTAGACCGATTCAGCCGAGTGGTCGGAGGAATGTTTCTTTCTAGGCTCGTCCGCGGCTGCTTTTTTCCCGTTTCCAAGCTCGAAAAAGGCCGCCAGAAAGTTGTTTTGCTCCTGTTCCAGCCCGGCATCCAGAGCGGTTCCCGGCGAAAGCACGCGGGTCACTTCGCGCTTGACGATTTTCTTGGTGAGCTTGGGGTCCTCCATCTGGTCGCAGATGGCGATGCGGTAGCCCTTGCGCAGCAGGCGCATCATGTAGCTCTCAACCGCGTGATACGGAACGCCGCACATCGGCTGGCTGTGTTGCCGGTCCCGCGCCGTCAGCGTCAGTTGCAGTTCACGGCTGACGGTTACCGCATCGTCGTAAAAAAGTTCATAGAAGTCCCCCATGCGGAAGAAAAGCAGCGCATCGGGATTCTCCCGCTTGGCTGTGGTCCACTGGCGCATGAACGGCGTCAGCTTGCTGAGATCGTCGTCAGAAACGGGGGAGTGCGGAGTTGCGGGTTGGTTATCTTCACGGATCACGTTGAATTCAAGAGTATCGCGGCGGGACGGCGGCGGGGTAGAGCGCTTCAGGAAGATGCGTTGCGCCATGAGTCCAAAAGCAATGAACGGGCAGGTGCTTTGTAACAGGGCACGACCTTACAGGTTGCGGAAAAACTCCAAGGTGGCTAGGTCTTGTGTCAGGGCACGACTTTAGTCGTGCCGTAAGTGCACCCCAGGAAAGACGTGGGCTTTAGCCCCTGAGGGATGTTTTTTTTGCGGATGTGCTCGGCTGGAGAGCAAACGCCCTTGCCGCCAACTCGTCGCCTTTGCCTCGGGTGGGCAAACGGTTAGAATCGATACAAGCGAACAATCTGGAGCATTTTGCCCGTCCATGGCGGAGCAGAATCTGCAAGCCATTGATTCTAAACTAGAAGGAAAAAATGGAAGCGCTTCCCCCTAACTTCCCCGAGCACGACCAGACGGACAGGCCCGACGCAAGTCTTGACCAAACGGCTCCTGCGTCCAAGCCTGCGACCTCCCCGAAGGACGACGGCATCGGGTTGTGGCTGCGCGACTTGCTGGTTTCCGTCGCCATCTCGGTATTTATCATCACCTTCCTTTACCAGCCTGTACGCGTGGAAGGCACCAGCATGTTGCCGCGGCTGGTGGATGAGGATCGGCTTTTCATCAACAAGTTTGTCTACCATATTTCCGCTATTGAGCGGGGCGACGTGGTGGTCTTCCGCTATCCGCGCGACCATTCGAAGAGCTACATCAAGCGCGTCATCGCCTTGCCGGGCGACCGGCTCTGGATCGATCGCGGCGTGGTGTGGCTGAACGGCAAGCCGCAGTCCGAGGCGTATGTTCCTGATGCGTATCGCGATACCCGCTCGATGGCGGAGATTGTCGTGCCCGAGAACATGTACTTCATGATGGGCGACCACCGGTCGATTTCTTCCGATAGTCGCGAATTTGGCCCCGTGGAGCACGAGCTTATCTACGGCAAGGCGGCCTTTGTTTACTGGCCGGCGCACGACGCGGGTGTGGTGCGATAGGGCGCCCGGAAGTAACGGCCCGAAAATCCACCGGGACAATCTCTTCAGGGCCTGCTAGAATCAATAGAATCCACTCTTCGGAGAGGCAATGCAAGCAATCTTAGCGCTCGAAGACGGGCGCATCTTCCGTGGCCACGGCTATGGCGCTCCTGGTGAATGCCAGGGTGAAGTCGTTTTCAATACTTCCCTCACTGGCTATCAGGAAATCGCTACTGATCCCTCTTACGCCGGGCAAATCGTCGTTCTCACTAACCCGCAGATCGGCAACTACGGCACCAATCAGGCAGACAACGAGTCGGCCAAGCCCTATATCGAGGGCCTGATCGTCCGCGAGTTCTCGCCCATCAGCTCCAATTGGCGCTCGGAACAGGTCACCGACGAGTACATGGAACGCTATTCCGTTCCGGTTCTGGCCGAGATCGACACCCGTGCTCTGGTGCGTCATCTGCGTACCTACGGAGCCATGCGCGGCGTGATCTCGACGCAAACGACCGACGCCGAGGCACTGGTTCAGAAGGCCCGCTCCATCCGAAAGATGGCCGGGACCGATCTGGCGCGCGTGGTTTCGACCAAGTCGATCTACACCTTCGACTCCTCTGATCCTCGCAACCAGACCGGCGATCCCTATTTGGCCAAGGCTCTCGTGCCAGACGCGGAACAGCGTCAGCTTCATGTCGTGGCTTACGACTTCGGAATCAAGCTCAACATCCTGCGGATGCTGGCGCGCGAGAACTGTCGGGTCACGGTGGTTCCTGCCGAAACCAGCGCCGAAGACGTGCTGGATTTGAAGCCCGACGGCGTTTTCCTGTCGAACGGTCCCGGAGATCCCGAGCCGGTCGATTATGCTGTCCGCGCCATTCGCAAGTTTCTGGGCCATGTGCCGGTTTTCGGAATTTGCTTGGGCCATCAGCTCACGGGTCTGGCTCTGGGCGGCAAAACCTACAAGCTCAAGTTCGGTCATCACGGCGGCAATCACCCGGTCAAGAACATCTTGACCGGAAAGGTGGAGATCACCGCGCACAACCACAACTTTGCCGTCGATCCCGACTCGATCAACGTCAACGAAGTGGAGTTGACGCACGTGGACCTGAACGACCAGACGCTGGAAGGCCTGCGCCACAAGACGCTGCCTCTGTTCAGCGTGCAGTATCACCCGGAAGCCGCTCCCGGCCCGCACGACTCGAACTACCTTTTTCATGACTTCCGCAAGATGATGGAGGAGTGGAAGGGATGAGCGGTTGCTTTGACAATAACGTGATTTTTACCACAACGGCGGAGCTGAGGCTCCGCTGTTTTTTGAGCACAAGCGCAAACAGAAGTTAGGAAGTCGAACAAACATATGCCACGCAGAAATGACATTCAGAAGATTTTGGTGATCGGCTCGGGGCCGATTGTGATTGGCCAGTCCGCGGAGTTCGATTACTCCGGCACGCAGGCCTGCAAGGCTCTCAAGCTTGAGGGCTATGAAGTGGTGCTGGTGAACTCCAACCCGGCCACCATCATGACCGATCCGGATCTGGCCGATCGCACCTACGTCGAGCCGCTGACGCGCGAATACGTCGAGGAGATCATCCGCATCGAAGCGGAGATGCTCGCCTCAAAGCCCGGCTCTGGCAAGTTCGCTCTGCTGCCGACGGTGGGTGGGCAGACGGCGCTGAACCTGGCCGTGATTCTGGCCGACGAGGGGGTCCTGGACCACTACAACGTCGAGCTGATCGGCGCCAAACTTGAGGCCATCAAGAAGGCCGAGGACCGGCTGCTTTTCAAGGACGCCATGCTGCGCATCGGGCTTGAGGTTTGCAAGTCGGCTCTGGTGAACAACCTGCGCGACGGCTTGGATTTTGCCTCGAAGATCGGCTTCCCAGTGCTCATCCGTCCCAGCTTTACGCTTGGCGGCACGGGCGGTGGCATCGCCTACAACCGCGAAGAGCTGACCGAGAATCTGGCGCGGGGCCTCGACCTTTCGCCGGTCCATGAGTGCCTCATTGAAGAGAGCGTGCTCGGCTGGAAGGAGTACGAGCTAGAGGTCATGCGCGATCTGGCGGACAACGTCATCATCGTTTGCTCGATTGAAAACTTCGATTCCATGGGCGTGCATACGGGCGACTCCATCACCGTGGCTCCGGCGCAGACGCTCACTGACCGCGAGTTTCAGAAGATGCGCGACGCGGCCATTGCCGTCATGCGCGAGATTGGCGTTGAGACCGGCGGATCGAACGTGCAGTTTGCTGTTAATCCCGCCGATGGCCGCATGACGGTGATCGAGATGAACCCGCGCGTTTCGCGCTCTTCGGCGCTGGCCTCGAAGGCCACAGGTTTCCCGATTGCGAAGATCGCCGCGAAGCTGGCCGTGGGTTACACGCTCGACGAAATTCCCAACGACATTACGAAGATGACCCCGGCCTGCTTCGAGCCGACCATCGATTACGTTGTGGTCAAGATTCCCAAGTGGCAGTTTGAGAAATTCCCCGGCTCCGACGAAACGCTGGGCCCGCAGATGAAGTCTGTGGGCGAGGTGATGGCCATCGGTCGCACCTTTAAGGAAGCGCTGATGAAAGCCTGGCGCGCTCTGGAAACCGGCAAGAAGACCGGCGCGGAGGTTCTGGAGCCGCGGCGGCTGACGCAGATGCTGGTCACGCCCAAGCCGGATCGGCTCGGCTACATTCGCTACGCCTTCGAGCGCGGCATGAGCGTGCGGGAAGTGGCGCGGCTGACCGGCATGGACCCCTGGTTCCTGCATCAGGTTCGCGAGATCACGCTGGCGCAAAGCGGCATTGCGAAAACGACGCCGGAGGCCATCAGTACGGACGATTTGCGCCGGCTCAAGCGCCTTGGCCTGAGCGACGAGCGCATTGCCACCGAGTGGAAGCTCGCGGGCCACGCCGGCACGCAGCAGGTAAGGGAACTGCGCGAATCGAAGGGAATCAAGCCGGTCTTCAAGCTGGTGGACACCTGTGCCGCCGAGTTTGAATCCATGACGCCCTACCTCTACTCGACCTACGACGACGAGGACGAGGCGCCGCCGACCAGCAAGCGCAAGGTCATCATTCTCGGTTCGGGGCCGAATCGCATCGGGCAGGGCATCGAGTTCGATTACTGCTGTTGCCATGCGGCCTTTGCGCTTAAAGAAGATGGCTATGAAACCATCATGGTCAACTGCAATCCCGAGACTGTTTCGACCGACTACGATACCAGCGACCGGCTCTACTTTGAGCCGCTGACTCTCGAAGACGTGCTGGCGGTCTACAACCACGAGGCGCAATCGGGCGCAGAGATTGGGATGATTGTGCAGTTCGGCGGGCAGACACCGCTGAATCTGGCTCAAAGGCTGCGCGCGGCCGGTGTGCCCATCATCGGCACCTCGCCCGAGTCCATCGATCTGGCAGAGGATCGCAAACGCTTCGGCAAGCTGCTCAACGAGTTGGAGATTCCGCAGCCTGCGGGCGGCACGGCTACCAGCGTTGAGGAAGCTCTGGCTGTTGGCGAGCGCATCGGCTACCCGGTTCTGGTTCGGCCGAGTTATGTGCTCGGCGGCCGCGCCATGGTCATCTGCTACGACTCTCAGGAAGTCCGTCAGTACATGACGCAGGCCGTCGAGTATTCGCACGACCGGCCGGTTCTGGTCGATCACTTCCTGGAGAACGCCATCGAGATGGATGTCGATGCGCTCTGCGACTCAGAGGATGTGATCATTGCCGGCATCATGCAGCACATTGAGGAGGCCGGCATTCACAGCGGCGATTCTTCCTGCGTGCTGCCCGCCGTGAGCATCCGCCCCGAAACGCTCGATGTGATCCGCACCTATGCCCGCAAACTTGCGCTGGCGCTTAAAGTGGTTGGTCTGGTCAATCTGCAGCTCGCCATCCAGCGCGACGCCGAGGGAGAGGATCACGTCTTCATCATTGAGGTTAATCCGCGTGCCTCGCGCACAGTCCCCTACGTTTCAAAGGCCACCGGAATTCCGATGGCCAAGATCGCCGCGCGGCTGATGACCGGCCGCAAGCTGCGCGAGTTGCTGCCCGAGCAGCTTGCCAGCGGCAAGGACCTCGAAACCGGCCCGCATTATTTTGTGAAGTCGCCGGTTTTCCCCTGGAGCAAATTTGCCGGTGTCGATACCGTTCTTGGCCCGGAGATGAAATCGACCGGCGAGGTGATGGGCGTGGCCTCGACCTTTGGCGAGGCCTTTGCCAAAGCGCAGCTTGGGGCCGGGCAGGTTCTGCCATCCACCGGTACGGTCTTCTTCAGCCTCAATGACCGCGACAAGCCCTCAGCCAGCGACCTGGCGCGCAGCTACCTTGATCTTGGCTTCAACATCGTCGCCACCGAAGGCACAGCCAATGCGCTGGAGAAATCCGGCATCAAGGTGGAGCGGGTTTTCAAGGTCAAGGAGGGCCGACCCAACGTTGTGGATCTGATCAAGGGTGACCGCATCCAACTCGTCATCAATACTCCGCGCGGCCAGGATACCTTCTTTGATGAGAAGGCCATTCGGCGGGCCGCGGTGTTGGCGCGCATTCCGACGATCACCACCATTGCCGCCGCGCAGGCCGCCGTCGAGGGCATCAACGCCATGCAGCGCCGCCACACCACGGTCTACGCGCTGCAGCAACTGCATCCCGCGACGGAGGCTTGAGCGGACCTCGCTAACCCGCGCCGCATCGAGCGCGGGTTGCTGGAGCGTGTTTCAAAAATCCGCTTTGTGTCAGGGCACGACTTCAGTCGTGCCGAAAGTAGCGCAGAATCAACGAGGCCTTTAGAGCATTTTGCCTGATGGTGTAGAGTGGATAAGGCGATAATCCGCGGCATGAGCTCACATGGCGCGAGCATATTCGGATGATTTGCGGCGGAAGCTGTTGGAGGCCCATGACCGGGGTCAAGG
>Ga0224531_1000069_pt1 | contig 63523 bp, 38 predicted proteins | sample CBST100metaG_FD_179876 | JGI IMG/M metagenome (GOLD analysis project Ga0224531, IMG submission 179876) | Peat soil microbial communities from Stordalen Mire, Sweden - C.B.S.T100 | ecosystem: Environmental > Terrestrial > Soil > Wetlands > Peat | place: Sweden: Norrbotten County, Stordalen Mire...
AACCGTCCGGACGTACTTCCCGTACACCTGCGTCGATCTTCAGTGCCAGCTCTTCATTCTGACCAAGGTTGTTCCAAAGTGCTCGCTTGCCTGTAGTATCGAGCTTCTCCGGCTTCTCTTCCACCAGTCCCGCCTGAATCCTTTTGGGAACCCCGGCTATTTCGCCTAGCCATATTTCAATGTAAGTTGTTGAAAATAATGGTCGGCCATCCCCAGCTCGGGCGCGAACCTTGACCAGCTCCGCATAGTGTACGTCAGCGGCGGTTGACATGAACCGCTGGGGATGGCCGAGAATCACCGCTGACGTACACTACGTGAAGTTGATGAACCGCCTCGGCGGTGGGCGCATCGTCTTCATCAAACAGGTCACGGTTCGAAATGTTGCACGGTATCTCTCAAAGTACCTGACGAAAGAGCTTCTACTGTCCGCTCCGAAGGGCACGAGAAGAATTACCACGGCTCGGTCAATCAAGCTGTTTCCGAAATTCGACTCAGGGATTTCCTGGGAGCTGATTCGGGAATCCATCTGGCACTTGTTGACGCGCCACAGTGCAGCCGCGTTTGCTCGATTCGGTAGGGGCACCTGTCGGCACCACCCAGGCGCTGCTTGGGCACTCGTCCTCGGAAATCACCCGAGGAACATACATTCACTCGGTCCCGGCGGACGCACGTCGTGCGGTTGGAGACGTGGAGAAGCTATTTGGACCCAAATGGACCCAAGTTTCGGCCTTGCCGGAAATGGGGGATTCTCTAATTAACTGATATTGCGGGATTTAATGGTCGGGGAGAGAGGATTTGAACCTCCGACCCCCTGGTCCCGAACCAGGTGCTCTACCAGGCTGAGCCACTCCCCGAACATGGGTTGCAGAAGCGTATCTTTGGGGCGCGGCCTGGCGCGTTTGGCCCCTTGATTGCGCTTAATCAGTGTAGCAGAATCCTGGGCGTTGCGGCACAGTCTGCCGATTCCCATATTCCCACCGCCGCGACGACGAAGCATGTATGAAAGAAATCCGAAAAGGAGTCCTCCGAAGCTGCTCGCCGCAAACTCACCCTTCAGGCTCATTCTTGGATTGGAAAAGACTCAGTCAGACCAACTCAGGATCCTCTTGTATGGGGCAAACAAGACAAACGCATCTCAATTTCCGAGCCGTTGTTTTTGTCTCCAACAGGAGCATGATAAGAATCTGTCCATAAACTAGCGATTTTGCAAGGGTGCGGCTTCCGGCGTGCCGAACGGGAGGCAAACAGGGCATACGGATGCCGGATACCCCCACCCCTATTTTGGACGTAAAATCCTCTGCTACTTAGAGTTAGGCCATGGTGTGCGCTGCAAAATCCTCTCAGCAAACGACTTACGCGCAAAATCTTCCAACAAAAGGAGTTACGGGACGGCCTCAAGCACTTGTTCTCGTGTGGCCCATAGCTCTGCCATTCATCAGTGTGCATCCAAGCAGGGAAATTCTCTGCAATCCGCGAAAATCGCTGAGACGCTCGATTTGTGGACAGATTTCAAGAAACTGGGAACCAAATCTGGAGCGCCCGGCTACCTCTTTCAGGCAAGTTCCGCGAACCCTAACTCTTGAGCGCCACCCGGATATGCAGTTCCTTCAACTGTTCATCGGTCACCGTCGTTGGCGCTTCGGCCATCAGGTCGACCGCCTTGGCGGTCTTGGGGAAGGCGATCACCTCGCGCAGACTGGGCGCTCCGGCCAGCAACATCACGATACGGTCCAGGCCGAGCGCGATGCCGCCGTGGGGCGGAGTGCCGTATTCCAGAGCGTCAAGGAAGAATCCGAAGCGGGCATGGGCTTCTTCATCGCTAATTCCCAGCGACTTGAAGATCTGCTGTTGCACGTCTTTACGGTGGATACGGATGGAGCCCGAACCGAGTTCGAGGCCATTCATCGCCAAGTCGTAGCAGTTGGCGCGCACACTGGCCGGGTCGGTGAGCAAATTGGCCATATCGGCCTCGTGCGGCGCGGTGAACGGATGATGTGCCGGCATCCATTTCCCCAGTGACGCATCGTACTCGAACATCGGGAAGTCTGTAATCCAGATGGGCCGGAAAGCCGCCGAGCCATCGACAAGATGCTTCTCACCGTTGAGCGCGGCCGCCTCCTGAACGGTTTCTTCCGTGGTGCGGAAAGCTCCATGCCGGTCAGCATATTTCTTGGCCAGTTCAGTACGGAAGTTGCCGGCGGCGGAGTAGACGTTGATCTCGCGCTCACTCAGCCTGCCGGGGATCTTGGTGTCGCTGGCCTTGATGGGGTTGGCCGGGTCGCCAGCCACGATGATGACGAAGTCGGCCTCGTCCGCACTCACCAGCTCGCGAACCTTGCTCGCTGCCTCGGGAAATCCTTTGGACAGCCGCTTGAAGTCGTCAATGAATTTGGCGCCTTTTCCCAGCTCGAAGAGCGGGTGGTTATCTTCGCGTTCCTTGCGGCTCAACTCACCCACCTTGGGAATGCGCAACGCCACCACGGGCAATGCCGGATCGATTTGCAGCGTAGCCAGCGCGGCGTCAGTGAAGGCCGGGCGCACGTCAACGAGGCTGGGCAGGCGCAGGTCCGGCTTATCGCTGCCGTACTGGCGGATTGACTCGTCATAGCTGATGCGCGGGAAAGGCGTGGGCAACGTGACTCCAGCTGCTGCAAAACCGGCTGCCAGAAATTCTTCCGCCACAGCAAAAACTGTTTCCTGGTGCGGGAAGCTCATCTCGATGTCCACCTGGGTGAACTCGAGCTGGCGATCAGCGCGCAGATCCTCGTCGCGGAAGCAGCGGGCAATCTGGAAGTACTTGTCAAAGCCGGAGATCATGAGGATTTGCTTGAAGATCTGCGGCGACTGCGGCAGCGCATAGAACTCGCCCGGATGCACGCGGCTGGGCACCAGAAAATCGCGCGCGCCCTCGGGGGTGCTTTTGGTCAGGATGGGAGTTTCTATCTCCAGAAAGCCCTGCTTGCTGAGGTTGTCGCGAATGGCCAGCGTAATCTCGTGGCGCAGCCGGAAGTTGCGCTGCATCTCCGGGCGGCGCAGGTCCACGTAGCGATATTTGAGCCTCACCTCTTCATTCTGGATGGCCTCTTCAGACGGCGAAAAGGGCGCCAAGCGCGTGTCGTTCAGCACCCGCAGTTCGGTGGCCTCGATTTCGACTTCGCCCGTAGGCATCTTGGGGTTGATGGCGTCGGCCGCGCGCAGGCGCACTTTGCCCACGGCGGCAACCACATACTCCGGCCGGATTTGCTCGCCCTTGGCGTGGCCCTCGGGGATCAGATCCTTGTCCAGCACGATCTGGCTGATGCCGGTGCGGTCACGCAGATCGAGAAAAATCAGGCTGCCGTGGTCGCGGCGGCGGTTGACCCAACCCATCAAAACAACCTGTTGTCCTGCGTGGGCGGCTCGCAATTCACCGCAATAATGCGTTCGTTCGAGATTACCTAGAAAATCAAGCACTACCTGTGTCCTTTACTCGCCTGTGGGAGTGGAAAGAAAGACGGCCAGCTCCGTGCGAGGAACCTTCGTCTGTATGCCTGTTGAGAAGTTCTTCACTGTTAGAATACCGGATTTCAGCTCGTCTTCGCCCAGGATGACGATGTGGCGGGCGGTTTTGTCGGCGGCTTCAAAGGATTTTTTGAGCCGGAAGCTGCCCACACCCAGCTCAATCCATAGTCCCTGGTGGCGCAATTCACGAGCCAAGCCAAGCGCATCGGCGTTCAGGCTTTCGCCCAGCGGAGCAATATAAGCGTCGGCCAGCACCTGCGGTGCGGCCGCCTCTTGGGCTTGCAGCGTCAGAACTAACCGGTCTTCGCCCATGGCAAAGCCAATCCCCGGCGCGCGGGGTCCGCCAATCATCTCGCTCAAGCCGTCGTAGCGGCCTCCGCCGAGCAGCGCGTTCTGAGCGCCCAATCCGCCGTGCGTGAACTCGAAGGTGGTACGAGTGTAGTAGTCCAGGCCGCGAACGAGGCGGTGATTACGCGTATACGGCACGCTGGCCGCGTCCAGAGCCGCGGTGACGGCTAAAAAGTGGGCACGCGATTCCTCGTCGAGCGAGTCGGCAATCCTGGGCAGCTCGTCGATGATGGGCTGGTCAGCGGGCACTTTGCAGTCCAGCACGCGCAGCGGATTGGTGACCGCGCGGCGCTGGCAGTCCTCGCACATTTGCGAAACGACAGGAACCAGTGCGGCGCGCAACGCTTCGTTGTAGCGGGCGCGGTCGGCGGCCGAGCCAACGGAGTTCAGCTCCAACGTCCAGCCGGTGATGCCTAGCTCGTCGAGCAGCGTGGCCAGCATTTCCAGAACTTCAGCGTCGCGCAGCGGGCTTTCACTGCCCGCCGATGGCGGCCCGATGACCTCGGCGCCAATCTGCGAAAACTGGCGATAGCGGCCCTTCTGCGGCCGCTCGCGGCGAAACTGCGGGCCGATGTAGTAGAGCTTCTGCAACTGGCCGGTCTCGCCGAGTTTGTGCTCGATGTAGGCGCGGACCACGCCGGCGGTATTCTCCGGGCGCAGGGTAAGTGACTGGGGCTTCTCCGACTGCGCGCGGGCGCGGTCCTCCCAGGTGTACATCTCCTTCGAGACAATGTCGGTTTCCTCGCCCACGCCGCGGGCAAAGAGCGATGTGTCCTCGAAGACAGGGGTGCGAATCTCGCCGAAGTTGTAGCGGGCAAAGACGTCTCGGGCGGTGGCCTCGATGCGGTTCCAAAGCGCCGTCTCCGGCGGCAACAGGTCGCGGGTACCGCGAACGGCTTTCAGTGTAGTCATATCCTCTTTAGTCTAAATGTTCTTTGGAGGAAGGCTGGAATCAGGCCTTCGGCGCTCATCAACCCGCCGCTGGAGGGAGTAACTGTCAACGACGTGCTTGACCTTATCAAGAAAGCGACAAAGACCTCTGAAGCGCGCCTCCTACGCGTTGATTGCCATACCCTCCACCGCTCCGTAAGCGTCCAGCAGGGACTCGGCCAGCGTGGGATGGGCGTGGATCGTGAACATCATCTCCTCCACCGTGCCTTCCAACTCCAGCACAGCAACCGCTTCGGCGATCAGCTCCGTAGCCTGCGGGCCGAGGATGTGCACGCCCAGAATCTCGCCATACTTTGCGTCGGCGACCATCTTCACAAAGCCGTCGTGATTGCCGAGGATGGTGGCCTTCGAGTTGCCCGCAAAGGGGAATTTGCCCACCTTCACCTCGTAGCCTTTTTCCTTGGCCTGCGCCTCGGTCAGACCCACCGACCCGATCTGCGGCTCGGTGTACGTGCAGCCGGGGATGCGGTCGCGCCGCACGGGGCGGAATGCGCGGCCAGCAATCTTCGCCGCTGCGACCATGCCGCTCATCGCGCCCACATGGGCCAGTTGCGGCAGACCGGCAACGATGTCTCCGATAGCAAAGACGCCCGGCTCCGCCGTCTCCTGCGCCTCGTTGACCTTGACCAGCCCGCGTTCAAGCTCGATCTTTGTCTTCTCCACGCCGATATTGCCGGTTCGCCCGGCCCGGCCCACGGCCACCAGCACCTTTTCGGCCTCCTTCACCTGGGTCTTGCCGTTGACGTCGGTAAAGGTCACCTTCACTCCGGTCTCGGTTTTCTCCACCTTCTCGACTTTGGCGCCGGTATTCACGTCGATGCCGCGCTTCTTGAAGAGGCGCGTCAGTTCCTTGGAAATCTCCTCGTCCTCGACCGGAACCACACGCGGCAGAAACTCGACAATGGTCACTTCAGCGCCGAAGGTGCGGAAGAGAGAGCCGAACTCCATGCCCACCGCGCCCGCGCCAATGATGATCAAAGACTTGGGCACTTGGTCCATGGCAAGAATTTCGATGTTGGTGAGGATGCGGTTATCTGCCTCCAGGCCGGGCAGCATCTTGGCCTCGGAGCCAGTGGCCAGAATCACGTTCTTCGCTTGCACATGAGAGATGGCTTCGCCGTTGGCGACTTCGACCGTGTGCACGCCGTCCAGCGCCGGGCCGGTCAGTCGCCCAAATCCAACGATCCGCGCAATCTTGTGCTTCTTCATCAGGAAATCCAGGCCCTTGGCGTGCTTGGTGATGATGGCGTCTTTGCGCTGGAGCACTGCGACCCAATCGAGCGTGGGCGTGCCGACTCCCTGAATGCCAAAGTCGGCGGCGTGCTTCAGGTGGTCCCAAATCTCGGCGTTGAAGAGGAGGGCCTTGGTGGGGATGCAGCCCACGTGCAGGCAGGTGCCGCCCAGCTTGTCGGTTTTTTCGATCAACGCGACCTTCAGCCCGTACTCCGCCGCGCGAATGGCCGCCGTGTAGCCGGCTGGTCCGCCGCCCACAATCGCTACATCGTAGATTGTCTCTGCCAAGGGAAACTCCATTCCGGGGCGCACGTCTGTTGCGAGCGCCGCATTCTACCCTTCAGTTTAATGGATGCGCGACGGACCGCTTCGAATCCGCACCGGCGCGGGTCACAAATAGGGGCACATCTCAGAGATTGTTCTCAACCAGTTCGGCTGCCACGCGCAGCGCCTCCGGCTCATCGCCAAAGACAGCGATCCAATGCACCTCCGGTTCGCGGCGAAACCAGGTCATTTGCCGCTTGGCGTAGTTCCGATGGCCTTGCTGGGCAGCGGCCACTGCGTGGGGTAGGCTCTCTGTGCCGTTGAGAACGGTCATCGCTTGCCGATAGCCGAGGGAATCGAGCGCCTTGACTGGACCGTAGCGATCCAGCAGACAGCGAGTCTCTTCAATCAATCCTGCCGCAAACATGGCCGCGGCGCGGCGATTGAGTCGGTCATAAAGTCCTTCGCGGGGCGGGAGCGCTTGGCGCGGCGGATTGAGGCCGATGCGCAACAGCCGGAAGCCGGTGAGCGGGTCGCGCGCCTTCGCCTTATTGGCCAGCACTTCAGAGAGCGGCTTGCGCGCCGCCAGGCAAACCTCGATGGCGCGAATCAGCTTGGGCGTGTCGTTGGCGTGAATGCGCGCGGCCGAAGCTGGATCGAGCCGGCGGAGAAGTCGGTGCAGCCAGGCGCTTCCGCGCTTTTGACTGCTCTGGCGCAGCCGCTGGCGCAAACCGTCCTGCCGTTCCGGTCCGGCAAAGAGCCCCTCAGTCAGCGCGCGCAGGTAGAGCCCCGTTCCGCCGGTTACGATGGGCAAATGGCCGTGCCCAGCAATCTCGCGAAGCGCCACCCGCGCTTGCCGGCTGTACTCGCCCGCGGTAAAGGGCTGGTCCGGGTCGGCCACGTCGATCAGGTGATGGGGCAGCTGTGCCCGCTCCTCCGCGGTTGGTTTGGCCGTGCCCAGGTCCATGCCGCGATAGACAGCCACTGAGTCGCAACTGACGATTTCACCGCCGAAGCGCTCGCCCAAAGATAGGGAAAGCGCCGTCTTGCCGCTGCCGGTGGGGCCGAGCAGCAGCACAACCAGTGGGTCAGTTTGTGAAGAAGCAGTGCTCATGGCCGCCACCACCCCGGCGGAAAGATCCACTTGGGGTTTGTGCGCATGAGCCACACAAGCAGAATCGCAGCGGCCACCAGCACCAGTCCGAAGACCTGGTTGCGTCGATATATCCGCAATTGCGCCGCCCGCCGCGCCTTCTCGGCAACTTCCTGGTCATACGGTTTGATGCGCGTCTGCACCATGCGCTCGTCACTCCTGCTGGCTCGTGCGCCGGGGCAGCCGACGCACCACGCCCAGTATAGGGGAGCCGCAGCTTTGCTGCTTCCCGCTTTACGGTTTGACTTCCCCCCTCCGGTTTGCTCGAATAACCTTTTAGCGGGTTGGAAGACAAGAGAAAGCAGGAAGCAGCCATGAAGGTATTGATTTTGGGTTCGGGAGGCCGGGAGCACGCTCTGGCTTGGGCGGTAAAGCGCAGCCAACGGGTGACGGAGGTAGTCTGTGCGCCGGGCAACGGCGGCATCGCCCAGATTGCGCGTTGCGTTCCGGTGGATTTGAAGGACGTGGCCGCGATGGTTCGCCTGGCCGAGGCTGAGCAGCCTGAGTTGACCATCGTAGGGCCGGAGTTGCCGCTCTCGCTGGGCATTGTGGATGCCCTTCAGGAGCGCGGCTTCCGCGTCTTCGGGCCCACGCGGGCCGCGGCCATGCTGGAAAGCAGCAAGGGCTTTGCCAAGCGTTTTTTGCAGCGGCACAAGATTCCCACCGCCAATTACGCGGTCTGCGCGAACTCGACCGAGCTTGAAAAGGCCATTGAGAGCTTTCATCCGCCCATTGTGGTCAAAGCCGACGGGCTGCACGCCGGCAAAGGCGTCATCATCTGCCCGTCGCGCCACACGGCCCTCGAAGCGGCCCAGGATCTGTTGAGCGGAAAGCTGCTGGGCGAAACGGAACAGCACATCCTCATTGAGGAATTTCTTCAAGGCGACGAGATCAGCTTCCTCTGCCTCGCCGACGGCAAGCACGTGCTCCCGCTCGTCCCCGCCCAGGACCACAAGTGCATCGGCGAGGGCGACACCGGCCCCAACACCGGCGGCATGGGCGTCTACTCCACGGATGCAATGCTCGATCCAGGCATGACGGAGTGGATTCTGCATCACATCGCCGAGCCCACCATCCGCGGCATGGCCGAGGAGGAGACGCCCTTCACCGGCGTACTCTACTGCGGGCTGATGATGACCGCTCGCGGCCCCCAGGTGCTGGAGTTCAACGTCCGCTTTGGCGATCCAGAGACGCAGGCCATTCTGCTGCGTCTTGAAAGCGACCTGGTCGATGCTCTGGAAGCCTGCGTTGACGGCCGGCTGGAGGAAACTGAGCTGCGCTGGATTCCCGGCGCTTCGGCCTGTGTTGTGGCCAGCTCATCCGGCTATCCGGGCAGCTACAAGACCGGCTTCCCCATCACCGGCCTCGATGCCGCCGCCCGGGTTCCGGGGGTCCAGGTCTTCCATTCTGGATCTTCGCGTGCTGACGGACAAATACTCACAGCGGGAGGCCGCGTTCTGGGCGTGACCGCCGCCGCGTCCTCGCTTGAAGATGCCCTGGCACACGCCTACCAGGCCATGGCGCTGATTCATTTTGACGGGATCTACTACCGCCGCGACATTGGTCACCGCGCCCTAAAGAAGAAGCAATAGCCGCTGCGTACTTCAGTCTGGCACCAGTTCGGAATCCTGCGCCGGTTGGGCGTCGGGTTCCGGCAGCGGTTGGGCGGGCGTCTTTTCCTGCTTGAAGCAGGAGCGGCAGAGTACGGGTCTGCCCTGCGTGGGCTTGAAGGGAACCGTTGTCGCCTCGCCGCACTGTGAGCAGATGGTCCGGGTCTCCGGACGCACCCTGGAGCCTCCCGTGGCACGCTTCGCCTTGCACTGCTTGCAGTGCTTGGGGTCGTTCTTGAACTCTTTGTCGTGGAAAAATATCTGCTCACCGACGGTGAACACAAACTCGGCGCCGCAATCGACGCACTTCAAAATTCTGTCGGTAAATTCCATGGCCGGCCTCCCCAAAGAAGGGAAATTCGTTGAAATCGGCCATGATCTCGAACAGCTTGCCGGTCCCGTTTCCCTGTCTTCGTGCTGCGATCAACAACGAGGGCCCGGGCCGCAACAAGTTCAGCGGCAAATAGGAGATCTCCCCGGCAAGCCGGAAAGATATGAATAACACCTCCACGCAACCTGCGCGTGGAGCATTAAAGCCAAAAATAAAAATCGCGACCCACCGCCCCGGCCTTGCTATGAGTCTCTGGTGTCCCTCGCATCTCAATGCGGGGAGCCGGGGCGGCGTATGTCACGATTTGTTTTGAAACTAGTCCTGCTCTTTGCGAGCCTTCTTGCGATTCCGCTTGCGTGCCAAAGCCGCTTTTACGCGCTTCTTCTCGCCGGGCTTCAGATAGTAGGAGTGACGCTTGACTTCCTTGATGATGTCCTCCTGCTGTACCTTCCGCTTGAACCGGCGCAGCGCATTTTCGAGCGGTTCGCCTTCTTGTACACGAACCTCTGCCAAAGGGATCCCACCTCCAAACCCGCCAACTGGCTTCTTCTAGAATAACGGAGAGAATCGGCCGCAGAGCAAACAAAGACACTCAATCGGGCAAATTTCTCCTCTGATGAGGAGAAATTCCCCAAAAATCGCCTGAATCCACACTTTTGAACTGGGCACCCTGTCCACACGCTGGAGGACGGCCCGCTTTTGTTACACCGGTAGAGGATTCCGTTCAGTGAACTGCCGCTGATGCCAGTAGGGATAGATGGGCGTCCGCGCACTGGCCTTGTCCAGTGCGGCTACCTGCTCAGCGGTCAGATTCCAGCCTGCCGCGCCCAGATTCTGCCGCAACTGCTCCTCATTCCGCGCGCCGATGATGACGGATGAGACCGTGGGCCGTTGCAAGAGCCAGTTCAGCGCCACCTGAGGCACCGTCTTTCCGGTCTCGGCCGCCACTGCGTCCAGCGCATCCACCACGGCATAGAGAAACTCGTCTGGAACTTGCGGACCCGCGTCGCCAGTCTTGTGCAGGCGGCTCACCTTGGGCAGCGGCTGGTTGCGGCGAATCTTGCCCGTAAGACGGCCCCATCCCAGCGGACTCCAAATCAACGCGCCTACCTTCTGGTCAAGACCGAGCGGCATCAATTCCCACTCGTAGTCACGGCTGATCAACGAGTAGCAGACCTGATGGGCCACAAAGCGAGTCCAGCCATAACGGTCGGCCATGGCCAGCGACTTCATCAGGTGCCAGCCGGAGAAGTTCGAAGCCGCGATGTAGCGCACCTTGCCCTCGCGGACAAAAGTGTTGAGAGTGTCCTGTACTTCTTCAACCGGCGTCAGCGCGTCGAAGCCATGCAGGTGGTAGATGTCCACGTAGTCAGTGTTCAGACGGCGCAGGCTGGCTTCCAGAGCGCGGCGCAGATGGTAGCGCGAGGAGCCTATGTCGTTGGGCCCGTCGCCCAGGCGGAAGGTGGTTTTAGTGGAGATCAGCACCCGTTCGCGCTTGCCTTCGAGAGCTTTGCCCAGGACCTCTTCCGAGCGGCCGTCGGAGTAAGCGTCTGCGGTATCAAACAGGTTGACGCCGGCTTCGAGACAAATGTCGATCAGCCGACTGGCCTCGGCAACGTCCGTCGAGCCCCATGCCTTGAAAAACTCGTTGGCGCCGCCAAACGTCGCGGTGCCAAAACTGAGAGCGGGAACTTTGAGGCCTGAGCCTCCCAACAGTCGATATTCCATGCTTTTTGGATGCGGCAGGAGGTGTGTGGATGCAATGCAGCGAAACGGCTCTGGAACGCACCCGTGCCCTAAAATGACTAGGAGGCATTCAAAAACATGATTCGCAGCTACCAGGGGCGGCTGCCCCAGATCCCCGCCAGTTGCTACGTTGACCCTTCCGCGCAGCTTATCGGCGATGTGACCCTCGGCGAGCACTCCTCGGTATGGATGAACGCCGTCTTGCGCGGCGATGTTAACTCGATTCGCGTCGGCGCCAACTCCAACGTCCAGGATTGTGCCGTCCTCCACGGCCAGCGCAATGTCTATCCGGTGATCGTGGGCGACTGGGTCACCATTGGGCACAACGCCACGGTCCACGGTTGCGTGGTCGAGGACGAGGTTCTCATCGGCATCGGAGCTGCGGTTCTGAACGGCTGCCGCATCGGCGCGGGCTCCATCATCGCCGCCGGCGCCCTGGTTCCCGAGGGAACCGAAGTCCCGCCCCGCACGCTCTGGGCCGGCGTCCCCGCCAAACTCCGCCGCGAACTGGGCGACAAAGACCGCGCCCTCATCCTCGAATATGCCCAGAACTACCTGGACTACACGGAAATCTACCTCAAAGAACCGCGCGGCTGAGCAAGCCCTGCCTTGTTTGTTATGGATGAAGTTCGATCTGAACTGTCTTTGTGCCTTTGGGCGCATTCGGCGGCGTGATGTCCATCTGAATGCTCTTGGCTGGGATTTGGACCGCCGTGGGCAGAAGCATATAAGCGTCACAACCGCCGCCGTAGGATGAACAAATCAGACGAACCTCGCGCAGCAGGCGCGCCTTTGAACCGCTGGGCAGAATGACGCCAAACCTGTGCCCTTCCAGCAGGGAGGCCATGGACGCAAATCCCTTGTCGCCCTGCAATAGGCTGGCCTTCACTGGCTTGCCAGCCTCGTATGCCAAGATAAAGAGCGCCTGTCCGTTGAGCTTGCTGGTTCGCGTAAAGCCGTGTACCTGGATTTCCTTATCCAACTCGGCGCGTAAGCTGCCGTTGTACTGGCCGTGATTCAATGAGGTCGCTGTCAACGGTTTGCCGGTCAACTTCAGATAGTGATCATGGATACGTTCCTGCAAGTTATAGCCGGGGTATAACGTTTTATTCGTAAAATCACTCATCCCCCCGTTGGTCACGCTGGCCAGCTCGTACAAATGAGCCGCGGCAGCCTTGTCGCCTTTGGCCTCCAGCACTCGACCCAACTTGTAACCGGCCATCTGGTCCTGGTTCAGATGCCATGCGGCGCTAAGATAGGTTTCCGCAGTGGGAAAATCCTTGGTTTCCAGCGCGGCCCAGCCCCGCGTCGACCACGCAAAATCCAGCACCTGCATCCAGTAGAGCGAGTGCGCGTCTTCGGGCGGCAATTGAAGTGACCTTGCCTCTATGGCATCGACCGCCTTGCGGGAAAGTTCGATCGCTTTGGCAAGATCCGCCGCATTTGGCGGCGGGTCCGCCGCAAGAATCGACGAAGCCTCGCGCAAGGGTTGCGTCGCGGCCAGATTCTCGTCCATGCGAGCCTTATCCTCCGTGCTCATGGCCATAAAATGCCTTTGCATATCCTGCATCATGGCCTGTTCGGGAGGCGAGATGAGAATCTGATGGTTCCAGTCTTCAAACATTCCGCGGCGAAAGGCAAGATACTTCTCCCACTGTTCGAGGGGAATTGCTGTTTTCTTTGAAAGGAGAACCCGGTCCGCCACCAGGGTTCCATCCTTGAAGCTATATTTTGCGTGGTACTCAAGCCAGTCCTCTTTGAGGTCCAGGTCTTTGGGCAGAGTCAGGGACCAGCCCGCCGGCAATTGCATGGTCGAATGGTAGGCAGTCTCGCCGGTGGAACCGAGTTCCGGATCGTCCGCGGGCTTCTTTTCCTTCACGCCGGGAGCCAGTTCTCCCCCCATCGGAGGCAGAGGAGGTGAAATCCAGTGTGTGGTCTCCTGGTCGTTCCACTGGTAATACTTCTCTCGCGTGTAATCAAAGGAGAATTGAAAGGGCTGGTTGATTTGCTCAACTTCGGAGGCCTGAGGATTTGAGACCTCTCCACCGTAGTTCTCTGAACTCGCAATCGTCTGCACGAGGTCCTTCCACTGGGACTGTGGAACCTGCCGGAAGGCGGCGCGAAAGATTGTTCCGAGGTCCCCGTTCAAGGTCTCTGCGATATGCCCGGTGAAAAGTCCTTTGTCGGATAGCTTGCCTTCGACCTGGATGTGGGTTGATCGGGGAACAGGCAGGTCAGCGGGCGTGCGCTCCAGATAAGCTGGCTTGCTGACGGGAATGGCAAGGGCTTGCTTATCGCGCAGGACAAGCATCAACACACCGGCTGGGGCAACCTCCGCGGTTGAATCCATCCATAGGAGCTTGCCGTTTAACGGAACCAACGTGATGACGTGGTCAAACTGTGCGACTGAGGGTGTGGCGGGGTCGAGTCCGCGACTGCTGGAAATCAAGACAGGCCAGGCTTCGATGCCTGCCGCTTTGAGCAGTGCGGCTAGCAACGTGTGCTTGTCCTTGCAGTCGCCATATTCGTTGGAGAGCACATCTTCAGCGGGATGCGGCTGGTAGCGGCCGATACCGAAATCAAGGCCTACATAGTGAATGTGCAAGGCTACATCGTTATAGATCGCGCGAAGCTTGTCTTCATTGGATGTGAGTCCCTTGGTGAGCGCGTCCGCCTTGGCCTGAATAGCCGGAGTCACGGCGAGGGAATCGCGCTGTAGAGACTGGTACCAAGCGCCGACCTGCTCCCAACTGGCGAAGGTGGTTACCTGCACGGAAGGCTTCCAGTGTTTGACAGACTTGGGCGGCGCATCGGGATCGGGCCGCGCCAGATTGGAACTGGCCCAGTGGTAGAACTTGCGGCCATTGGCGCTGGTTATGACTGGTTGAAGATCGGCACTGGCGACGGTAACCGCCTTGGCGGCCGGCAGGTCGAGGTCGAGCTGTTCATCGAAAGCAATAAGGTCTTTCTGAAACGAGTACTCGAACCAGAAGTGGCCGGGGACTTCGGGCTTGAGGATACGCAGCGTGACCTGGTATTCGAGCGTATCGCCGACTCCCAGCCCCTTGACAGCCACATTCTTCTGGTGGATGTCAGAGTACATGGGCGCCACGCGGGTCACATCGGCGGGCATGTCCTGAACGTTGTAATCAGGCGTAACAATCTTGCTGCCATCCGGCTTGATGACGCGGACATAGCCGATCTCCACCTGTTGGTTTGAGGCCGTGTAAGTGAAGGTGAGTACAGCCATCTGTTTCACGCCGGAGTCAGCCAGAATGCGCGCCCGGGCAGTTGTCTCGCGCGTGCCGGTGCCGTCAGCTTCCATGCGAATACGGGTGGAGAGCTTGTCCCATACCAAGGCTTCTTTTGAAATGTCGGGGAGCTTTGTTGCGGCTGGGGCAGGCGGAGTTTGAGCAGGCTTATCGTCCGCGACGGCCGGAAGCGGAACGAAAAGAAAAGCCGCAAAAGCTAGCATTACCACGCAACGGCGTTGAAACAAAACACAAGAAGAGCGGTACGGTGGAATATTCGTATAGAGCATAGGACTTGTTCACCCGCTTACTGGAATTACACTAAACTCCAAAAGCGACCTAAAGCTGTCTGATGGCTTCCAGACCGGTCCGGTATCTCTTTCACAAAGAAGAGAGATGCCGGACCGTGCAAGTTTATAGTTCCCTCGAGCGGCTGTCCACCAGCGCCTTGGCTTTGGCGATGAACTCGGCCAGCGGCATGGAACCCTGGTCGCCTTTGGCGCGGGTGCGGACGCTGACCGCTCCGGCAATTTCTTCCTTGTCGCCGAAGACGAGAATGTAAGGCGTCTTCAGGTTGGCAAAGTCGCGAATCTTGCCGTTCATCTTCTCGTTGCGGTCGTCCACTTCAACGCGCAGGCCAGCGGCCTTCAGTTCAGCCTCGACCTTCTTTGCGTAGGCGTGATGCCGCTCGCTGATGGGCACCAAGCCCACCTGCACCGGCGCCAGCCACAGCGGAAAAGCTCCCGCGTAGTGCTCAATCAGCACACCGAAGAAGCGCTCGACCGAGCCGAAGATGGCTCGGTGAACCATCACTGGCTGATGGCGCTCCCCGTCCTCGCCCACATACTCAAGTCCAAAACGTGCGGGCAGGTTGAAGTCGAACTGCACGGTGGAAAGCTGCCACAGGCGGCCGAGCGCGTCGACAAGCTTGATGTCGATCTTGGGGCCGTAGAAGGCGGCTTCGCCGGGGATGGTTTTGTAAGCGATTCCTTTCCGGGCGAGAGCCTTCCGCAAAGAATCAGTGGCAAGGTCCCAGTTCTCGTCCGAGCCGGCGTAATGAGCGCGGTCGTTGGGATCCCACGTGGAGAGCTCTACCCTGAAATCAGGGAAGCCGAAGGTCTTCATGACCGCCTCGGCAAAGTCGATGCAGGCCACGACCTCATCCTCAATCTGGCCGGGAGTGCAGAAGATGTGCGCGTCGTCCTGGGTAAAGCCGCGCACGCGCATCAGGCCGTGCATCGTTCCCGAGCGCTCGTAGCGGTAGACGCAGCCTAACTCGGCCAGCCGCACCGGCAAGTCGCGATAACTTCTTGGCGAGTTCTTATAGATAAGAATGTGGCCGGGACAGTTCATCGGCTTCAGCCGGTACTCCGCGTCGTCCAGTTCCATGGGCGTATACATATTGTCTGAGTAGTAGCCGTCATGGCCGCTGATCTTCCACAGTTCACGGCGCATGACGTGAGGAGTGAAGACCAGAGAGTAGCCGCGGCGGAGGCATTCCTCGCGCATCCAGTCTTCCATCACCTTGCGGACAATGCCGCCCTTGGGATGCCAGAAGATCAACCCTGGGCCGGCCACATCCTGGATGCTGAAAAGGTCCAACTGCTTGCCCAGCACGCGATGGTCGCGCTTGGCCGCCTCTTCCAAACGGGCAAAGTGCGCGTCCAGCTCCTTTTTGCTGAAGAACGCTGTGCCGTGGATGCGCTGCAACTGGGGATTCTTGTCGTCGCCCAGCCAGTAAGCGCCGGCCAGGGTGGTCAGCTTGACGGCCTTGACGCGGCCGGTCGAGGGCACATGCGGCCCACGGCAAAAGTCCACGAACTTGCCGCTGCGGTAAAAGCTGACCTGGTCGCCGGGAGCGGTAAATTTGGTCACGAAGTGGGCCTTCATGAAGTCGCCGTCGCGTGCAAACTCTTCCAACGCCTGTTCACGGGGCTCATATTCGCGGACAAATTTGTCGTCCCGCGCGACAACCTCGGCCATCTTCGCCTCGATCAGCGCCAGATCCTCAGGCGTGAAGGGCTTTTCGCGATTGAAATCGTAGAAAAAGCCGGAGTCGGTGGCAGGGCCATGGCCCAACTTGGTCTCAGGGAAGAGCTCCAGCACTGCCGTGGCCAGCACGTGAGCGGCCGAGTGGCGCAGCACTTTGAGCGCCTCGGGATCCTTCTCGGTCACCAACTCCAGATGGGTGTCGGCAGTAAGCGGTATCGTCAAGTCGACCAGGCGCGGGGCAGCCGCGTCCTCGGCGGCATACATGGCGGCTTCCGACTGGCCATCGGGAGCGGAACTTTCCTTCACCGCATCGCCGATGGGCGTCAGCCGCGCAGCTACGGAGGCTGCGGCCAGCCGAGGCGAGATGGAGTTGGCAATATCGAGGGGAGTCGTGCCGGCGGGTACTTCTCGAATGCTCCCGTCGGGCAGGTGTATGGCAATGGTCTGTGAGCTCATGGGCATAGGTCCTGGGATTTCCGGCCGCGGAGTGGTCTGAAGACGCGGCAACACTCCAGAATATACCGAAGAGAGCCGGAACCATCGCCGACAGGAACGCTTATCAGCATTTCAAGGCTTATCTTGTATTGAGTGGCGTGTGCGCTTCCCCCAACGTAGCGCGGAAGAAAACCATTTTTTCGAGGGAGATTCCCGCAGACTAAAAACTGACGCGTAGCAAGCACGGTGACAAAACGGCGCTTTTCGGCGAATCCTTGTCCTTCAAGTGGAATCATCTCTCTTGAAGGACGAGGGTGGCCGGAATGCGCTGGATATCGTTGGTTTGCTGGTTGGCAATTTGTTTTGCGGTGGCGGGCGTGAGCGGGCGCTGGACAGCGGGCGCGATTCCGGGATGGTATCGGACTCTGGTGAGGCCGGCGATCTCTCCGCCAAATTGGATATTTGGCCCCGTCTGGACTCTGCTCTACGCCTTGATGGCTGTGGCCGCGTGGCAGGTGTGGCAGTCGGCTGCCTCGCCGCTACGCACCTGGGGGCTGGTTCTATTCCTCGCGCAGTTGGGCCTAAACTTTGCCTGGTCGTTCATCTTCTTTCGCCACCATGCTATCGGGGCCGCGCTGGTGGAGGTGGTGGTGCTTTGGGCGATGATCGGAGCCACAACGCTGGTCTTTGGCCACGTGACGCCCTCCGCGGCCTGGCTGATGGCGCCTTACTGGGTCTGGGTGAGCTTTGCCACGGTTTTGAACGCTGCTTTCTGGCGGTTGAACTGAGCAGAACCGGGTGCTCCAAGTCTAGATATTCAGATTCGGGTTAGCCACAGAAGCCATTGCGAGCGGTTAGCGAGCCTCTGGCCCCACCGCAGGTGGCTTCTCCTCGTGATACTCCATCTCCGTGTTGATGGCCCAGATGTTGTCTTTTGCGGTGACGCCGTTGACGATGTTTTCCACGGCGGTCATGGCGGTCAGCATGGAGTGGTCCTGGTTGTTGTATTTGTGCATACCGTTGCGGCCCACAAGGAAGAGATTCTCAAAGCCGTCGAGATAATTGCGGATGACGTCGAAGCGGTCATAACTACCGAAGTAAGCGGGATAAGTCTTGGGAACATGGACGACGTGGGAGTCTTCCACATCCTCGGCTTTGAGGATGCCAATTTTCGCGACCTCGGCGACGGCGAATTTCGCCATCTTCTCATCCGAGAGCTTCCAGAGCGGGTCGGTATCATTGCAGAAGTATTCCAGGCCAATCCAGACCTTATCCGGATTAGCAACTAGCCAGGGACTCCAGTTATTAAAGATTTGCAGCCGGCCCACCATGACATCCGGCTCCTGAATGTAGATCCAGTTGTCCTTGAGCGGCTCGCCGTCTTTTTCAGTGACAGCAAGCCTTGAGGCAAGCAGGCCGACCGTGATGAAGTCGCGATACATCAGGCCCTCAGCGACCTCAGTCACCTCGGCGGGCGCTGGCATGGAGAGGCCGCGCACCAGATCGCGTACCGGCATGGTCGAGAAGAAGTAGTCGCCGAAATATGTAACGCGCTCTCCCGCTTCGTTGATGCCCTCGACCGAGAGCACCTTGTTCCCCGCCACATTGATGCGGTCAATCTGGGTGCCTAAGTGGATTTCGCCGCCACCCTCGCGAACCAGTTCGGCTGCATATTCCCAAAACTGGCCGGGGCCAAACTTGGGATAGAGGAACTTCTCGATCAGCGAGGTTTCAGTCTTCTTCTGTGCGATGCCGCCGGAGTTCTGCCGGCCGAAGGTCTTCTTGAGGAAGTGCGCCACCACTGCCTTGAGCGACAGCCCTTTGATGCGCTGAGCGCCCCATTCGGCGCTGATCTCGTGGCAAGGCACACCCCAGACTTTCTCGGTGTAGGACTTGAAAAAGGTGAGGTAAAGCTGCTTGCCGAAGCGGTTGATGATGAAATCCTCGAGCGTATGCTCCTCACGCTGAGGCAGCAGCGCCGAGCGCATATAACTCAGGCCGCAGCGGAAGGTGCGGGCGAAGCCAAGATTCCTGAAAGTTGCCGCGGTCAGGCTGATGGGATAGTCGAAAAACCGGCGCAGAAAATAGATGCGGCTCTTGCGTTGGCGAACCAGCATGACCAGGTCTTCCGGTTGCAGATCGTGCGCCACGGCGGAGGCGGGCACATCGCGCTGCTGACCCTGATAGCGAAACTCGGCACTCCTGTCCGAGTCGGCTTCCACCGGCATCAGATCCAGCCACCAGCGCATCACCCGATCCGACTTTGAGAAGAAGCGATGGCCGCCAATATCCATGCGGTTGCCCTTGTAACGGATGGTGCGCGAGATGCCGCCGATCTCCTGGCTGGCCTCGACGAGGATGGGTTGAATCCCCGTGCGCCGCTGGAGTTCGATTGCGGCAGTAAGTCCGGCAGGACCCGCTCCGATGATGATCGCGCTCTTCTCCGTCACAACATTTCCTCGTTAGAACAGAATGGGTTGCGATAAAAGGGCCTTCCCGCAGGCGATTGCCAGTACACTCTATCCGCGCGCGACTGCTTTTGTGCGCCAGATGCCCGCAGCCGCAAAAATGCATACGACAGGCATGACTGGCAGCCGGAAACGCGCATCTGCCCCCGCGCCTCCCACAGCTCCTGAGACGACAAGGAAGTAAAGTGAAATTCCCAGCAACAACCATAGATACGGGTTGCGCATATCGCAGCGGTAGACTCCCCGCGCAGCAAACAGGTACAACGCAAGCAGCACAACCGCAAAAGCGGCCTTCTCGGCAGCTATCAAAGGATATTCTCTGGCGAGCACGAGTCCTCCACTTACCAGCCCCTTTTCCATGATTAAGCCAGCGATATGCCTGGGGTCTCCCGGATTCAACAGGGCATCAAACGACCCCGCGCCAGGGTCGAACACCGTCTTAAACAAGTGCGCGAGACACGCGCTCAAGTACACGCTGGGATGCGCCCGGATGATGCGGACGGCCTCGGTGTGCATGAAGGCCAGGCGCTGCGCCTGACTCCATCCGGTCTGCTCAGGATGCAACGCAAGGTAAGGCGCAAAGAGATAATCCTGCCCGCTGTGATTTGTAAAATCGACGTAGCCTAACTCCTTTTTCACATCAGAGAAGGACCGGTGCTCCAGACGGGCTGTCACTTCGGGGGCATTGAAAAAATAGAGGTTGATCTCCGTAATGCTCGAAAAGCTGCGATAGCCGGTCTCTACCCAGTTGCGTATTTGCCAGGCGGCCAGCCATGGCAGCACACTGATCAGCAGCACGGCGGGCGCCCTCCAACGCAAATTTGGAACGCGCAGATAAACGGCCAGTAATCCCAGCGCCAGCGCAAACGGCAGGTAATAGGTGACCGGGCGTACAAAGGTTGCCGCGGCAAGCCATAGTCCAGCCACCGCAAGCACCGGCAAACGGCGTCCGCGTATAAACTCGGCCATCCGCTCCATGCTAAGCAGGAAGAGAGCGAGAAATAGAGTCTCCGAAAACAGAACAGAGGAATAGGTGACCGAAACAGGCTCAAAAGCGAAGATCCATGCCGCGCCGAGTGCGATACGGTCATCGCCAAAGACCGTCCGGCCTAACTTCCAAACGAGAACCACGGAAAAAATCGAGAGAATCACGTTTGCAATGGCCGCCGTGGGCAAGCCGCCAAGGCTGGAAACGGCAAGAAAGAACGGATAACCCGGTGTACGTACCAGGTCCGGCACGCCGTCCGCGACAAAACGTCCATGCAGCAGCAGGTTGCGTCCTGGTTCGAGATAACTACTTGTGTCGGATTGGGAGAAAGCTCCGGTCCCGTTGCGAACAATCAACAGAACCATTAAAGCCAGGCGAACAGCAGTAGCTGCAATGAGCGGCCCGGCGAGCCGTGGCGTCCACCACCCAGACTCGGAGGCCAGTTTTGCAGCCAACTCCCTCAATTCAATACTCATATCGGCGATGGTACTCTACAAGACTTTATCGACAAAATCGAACCGCTCTCGCTGTCTTGCCAAGCCTTTACTCTGTTCATGTCTTGCCGCAAAACACAAACGAGGACTGGGAATAACCCCAGCCCTCGCTTGTGTTTGCTAGATTCTGCCGGAATCCGGCTCATGGGTTTAGAGCGGCTGCACGTCGGCAGCCTGCCAGCCCTTGGGCCCCTTCACCACGTTGAACTGCACGGCTTGACCTTCCTGCAGGCTCTTGAAACCGCTGGAGCTAATTGCAGAGTAGTGCACAAAAACGTCTTCGCCGTTCTGGCGCGAAATAAAGCCAAAACCCTTCGCGTCGTTAAACCACTTCACAGTACCTTGTTCCATTTTGCACGTGTTTCCTAAATTGAATTGCGCTGGATGAATCGGAGCGACCACTGGCAGAATCTTGCTTGGTTGGGCGAGTGCTGCTCACGCCCGCTTCGGTCTAACGCTGACAGCAGTGTAGCATCCCTTTTCTCAAAAAAGGATGAAAATTGTCGCATCGAGTAACATTTTTACTATTTCAGGGTTTTGGAATTGATTGAAATGGAACACCTTAACGTCGTACTCTTGGGAGTTACTGAAAGAGGTTCCCATGCCCCAGGACCCTGTCCCAGGCTTGTTATCCCGCGCCACCGAGCTGCTTGAAGAGCAGTTTAAGGCTTTGCCAGCCTTCGACCCGGCCTTGGAATCCACGGCCGACCAGTCGGCGATGGCGTTGGTTTTGGAGAAAGTGGCGCTTCGGATGGGCGACAACTACCCCTACTTTCACCCGCTCTATGCCGGACAGATGATGAAACCGCCGCATCCGGTGGCACGGGCCGCTTATGCGCTGGCCATGACGATCAATCCCAACAACCACGCGCGCGATGGCGGCCGGGCCAGTTCGGAGATGGAAATCGAGGCCGTTCGCGGCATTGCCGGAATCTTCGGATGGACGGACTTCTTGGGCCATCTGACCTCCAGCGGCACCTTGGCCAACCTGGAGGCATTGTGGGTGGCCGGTCAACTGGCGCCGGGCAAACGGATTCTGGGCTCCGAGCAGGCACACTATACTCACCAGCGCATTTCTGGCGTGCTGAAGCTGGATTATGCGCCCGTTGCGGCCGACAGTCGCGGACGCATGAGGATGGAGGCGCTGAAGGCTGAACTGCGCAAAGGCGATGTGGGCACGGTGGTGGTGACGCTGGGCACGACGGCCATGGGTGCGGTGGACCCGTTGGACGAAGTGCTGGCGCTCCGTAAACAGTACGGCTTTCGCGTGCACGTGGACGGGGCCTACGGGGGCTACTTCCGGCTGATTCCGGAAGCCCTCGATGAGCCGGCGCGGCGAGCGTACGCGGCGGCGGATGAGGCCGACTCGATCGCGATCGACCCGCACAAGCACGGCTTGCAGCCCTACGGCTGCGGGTGCATATTGTTCCGCGACCCGGCGGTGGGACACTTCTACAAGCACGACTCTCCGTATACCTACTTCACCTCAAAGCAGCTACACCTGGGCGAGATCAGCCTGGAGTGTTCGCGGGCCGGAGCCGCGGCAGTGGCCTTGTGGGCCACGCAGCAGCTTTTGCCGCTTAAGCCGGGAGGCGAGTTCGCCCGTGTGATGGCTCGCGGGCGGGCGGCGGCCATGGAGCTGGACCGGCGGCTGCGTCAGGATGCAGCACGGTACTTTCAGCCACTTGCAGCCGGATCGCCGGAGCTCGATATTGTGGTCTGGAAGGTGAAGGCGGAGACGCCGGAACGGGCCTCAGAGCTGGCGCGCAGCGTTTTTGATGCGTGCGCCGCGCGGGATTTGCATTTGGCGCTGGTCGAATTGCCGCTGAGATGGTTTGATCCGATGGCGGGGTCTCAATCGGAAAGTTGTGCGGTAAACGGTGCCGGGTTGGTGACTTGCCTGCGCTCGGTGTTGATGAAGCCAGAGCACGAAGCGTGGCTGGACCGGATCTGGGAGAGGTTGACCGCCGGCTGCGCAGAGGTGATGGGAGAATAGCGCAGTGGCCGAAGGTAATTGGAACTGGCGCCGCGAAGGAATGCGTTCTTTTTTTCAGCCCGATATGGGCCACTGCGGAACAAACCGCGGCTATCCAAGGGTTCTCAGAAGCGTTCCTTGATAAAATCGGAAGGAGTTTGCCCCGATAACGGCCGGGGAACAATCACCATGCCTGGCCGGTCGTATAGTATTCTCTATTTTCCGTGCGGCGCGTCTCAGCCTCGTCGCGCCGCGGAGACACGAAAACAATGCAACCGACAGCATCCGCGCCATTTTCCTATCAATCCTTCCCCGCCTCTGGCCAGGTAGCGTACTTCTCGATGGAGATCGCAATCAACCCCGCCATGCCTACCTACTCTGGTGGCCTGGGCATTCTTGCCGGGGACACGCTGCGCTCCATGGCCGAGCTGGGCGTTCCCTTGGTGGCCTTCTCGCTGGTGCATCACAAGGGATACTTCCAGCAGCATCTGGACATAACCGGTATGCAGAGCGAGGAGATCCAGCCGTGGAATCCATCGGAGTTCTGCACCGAGGAAAAGGCGCGGGTTACGGTTTCAGTGGAAGACCGCGTTGTGACCATGCGCTGTTGGCGCTATGACATGGTGGGCTACGGCGGGCACGTGGTGCCCATCTACTTGCTGGACACGGATCTGGAGGAAAACTCGGGCTGGGATCGCGGCCTCACCGATCATCTGTATGGCGGCGATTCCAACTATCGGCTGCAACAGGAGATTGTGCTGGGCATGGGCGGGGTGCGGATGGCTCACGCGCTGGGCTATCGGATCAATGTGTACCACATGAACGAAGGCCACGCGGCGCTACTGACGCTGGGCCTGCTGGAAAGACAGTTGGGCGGCGGACCGCTGGGCGGGGCCACGGAAGCCGACATGGACCAGGTGCGCAAGAAGTGCGTCTTCACCACGCACACCCCGGTTCCGGCCGGCCACGACCGCTTCTCCACCGAACAGACCATTCGTATCCTGGGCGGAGACCGGACGGCGCGTCTGGAAAAGCTGGGCTGTTTCCGCGATGGAATGCTGAACATGACGCTGTTGGCGCTGCGCTTCTCGCGCTATGCCAACGGGGTGGCGATGCAACATGCAAAAGTTTCCCGCGCCATGTTTCCGGAGTTTCAAATCGACTCGATCACCAACGGCGTTCATGCGCCCACCTGGATCTCCAAACCTTTCCAACAGATGCTGGATAAGCGCATTCCCGCCTGGCGGCGCGACAATCTCTATCTGCGGAATGCCATCGACCTGCCCGATACGGAAATTCTGACGGCCCATAAGGAAGCCAAGGGCGTGCTTCTCTCCGAGGTGGCCGAGCGCACCGGCCTGGTTCTCAATCCCAAAGTGCTTACGCTGGGCTTTGCCCGCCGCGCTGCCACCTATAAGCGCGCCACATTGCTGTTCACCGATCCCAAGCGGCTGGCCGATATTGCCACTGCGGCGGGCGGATTGCAGATTCTCTACGCCGGCAAAGCGCATCCCCAGGACGATCCGGGCAAGGCGCTGATTCAGCAGGTCGTGGCGAAGGCCGCCGAGCTCTCCAATGTTGTGCTGCACATCATTTACCTGGAAAACTACGACTGGAGCCTGGGCGCGATGCTCACAGCGGGCGTGGATGTGTGGGTGAACACGCCGCGCCGGCCCTACGAAGCCTCGGGAACCAGCGGCATGAAGGCCGCACTCAACGGCGTTCCCAGCCTGTCCATTCTGGATGGCTGGTGGATCGAGGGCTGCATCGAGGGCTTCACCGGCTGGGCCATTGAAGACGGCATCGACGATGCCGCAGAAGCCAACTCGCTCTATAAGAAGCTGGAAACCGCGGTGGTTCCGCTCTACCGGGACGCGCCGGAGAAGTGGGCCCGCCTGATGCGCACTACGCTGGCCTTCAACGGCTCCTACTTCAACACCAATCGCATGGTCAAGCAGTACGCACGTAACTCCTACTACCCTGTTTAGGCGGTCGAACGGGCCAAAGGCAGCAGCCGGCGTTCCTGAGACTAGCGCCTAACCGATTCCACGGATTCACAGCGTGCGTGTTTCCGTGGAACCTGTTCGTATAAGCCATTTACTTTGAATCAGTTAGGTGGCTGTCCACAGTTTCAATGTATCTGTGGTTATGTGTTGCCGTGAAACCGTCTCCGGAAAACCTTTGATATTGCGTGGGTTAGGTGAGGCTCCACAGTTTCACTGACAACATTGGATGATTTTTCGGCATTTCCCGATTGGCCTGAACAGAGGTATCCGATGGGGGCTGTTCCCCTCCATCACCCTTTATTTACTAGGGTGCGCCGATGGGCTGGTATTTTCCGCAACGAGCGAAAGCTAGCCCTGAAGAGCCGCACTTCCCCTCGCTACTCCCGCTCCTGATCAGGGAGATTGATTGGATTCGTGGCCTCCCACCCCTCCCCAGGAAAAGCGAAGGATGGCGCACGATACAAGGTACCCCCACCCCTATTTTGCAAACAAATTGCTTGTTTTCATCAGCTTACGAGCAAGGTTGCGCTGTAAAATCCTGAGAACAAAGAAGTTCCCTGCAAAATCGTCCAGGATAAGGAGTTACGCGACGCTTCAGCCTCTTCAGGCTGAAAAGAGGCGCGAAGAGCACGTGCAGGACGATGATTTGAAGAATGACTTCTAGGATTATTGTGCGACAAATGGGGGATATTATCTGCAGAACAGTGGTCAATGAATAGTGATCAGTGATCAGTTTGGCCGGTTGAGGTTCATCGTCTCCCACATCTCAGAATCGAGATGTGGGGCACCCACAGTTTTGGTTTAGGAAAGTTAGTAAAAACTGAAAGGGTGGGTACCCGCCTTTCCCCCATCTCAGAATCGAGAGGTGGAGCACCCAGCCATTATCGGATGGTCAGACCTAGGGCATCCGCCAGCCGCATCAATCTCCCGGCGCTTCTTCCAACTCCGCGCCGATCTTGTGCAGTTTCATTACGTGCGATTGCAAGCGGTCAAAGAAGAGGTAGACGACGGGTGTGGTAAAGAGGGTGAGCATCTGCGAAACGATGAGCCCACCAACGATGGTGATGCCCAACGGCCTGCGCAGTTCCGAGCCCACGCCCATGCCGATGGCCAACGGAAGCCCACCGAAGAGGGCGGCCATGGTGGTCATCATGATGGGACGGAAGCGCAGCAGGCTGGCCTGATAAATCGCCTCGACAGGCGGCAATCCCTGCTCGCGCTCGGCTTGCAAGGCAAAGTCGATCATCATGATGGCGTTCTTTTTGACGATGCCGATGAGCAGGATGATGCCGATGAGCGCGATGATGCTGAAGTCGGTTCCGGTGAGCAGCAGGGCGAGGAAGGCGCCCACGCCGGCTGGAGGCAGCGAAGAAAGAATCGTCAGCGGGTGAATCAGGCTCTCGTAAAGGATGCCAAGCACGATGTAAACGGCGACCAGCGCGGCGAGGATGAGATACGGCTCGTTTTTGAGCGAATCCTGAAAGGCCTGCGCGGTTCCCTGGAAGGTGGCATGAACGGCGGAGGGCATATTCATCTCCGCCTGGGCCTTTTCAAGCGCGGTGACGGCATCGCCCAGGGCCACGTTGGGCGCCAGGTTGAAGGTAAGCGTGATGGCCGGATACTGGCCCTGGTGATTGACCGCCAGCGAGGTCCGCTGCGACTCAAAGCGCGCGATGGTCGAAAGCGGCACCATGGCGCCGGTTGAGGACTTGACGTAGATCCCGTTCAACGAATCCGGGCTGAGCTGGTACTTGGGATCAACCTCCATCACCACGTAGTACTGATTGAGAGCCGTGTACATGGTGGAGACTTCGCGTTGGCCGAAGGCGTCGTAGAGCACCTGGTCGATGGCGCTGGCGGTAATACCGAGGCGTGAGGCGGCATCGCGGTCGATGACCAGGTTGGCAGCAAGACCCTGGTTCTGCTGGTCGCTGGAGACATCGCGCAACTCGGGCATGGTCCTCATGCGGGCCTGTAGTTGTGGCGCCCAGGAGTTCAGCTCATTCAGATTCTCGTCGGAGAGGGTGTACTGATATTGGGCGGCGCTGCCGCGGCCCCCGACCTGAATATCCTGGTTGGGCTGGAGATAGAGAATGGCGCCGGGGATGCTGGTGAGCTTTTGGCGCAGCCCGTTCACCACCTGGTCGGCGGTGATGCGGCCGGGGCGCTGGTTGAGCGGCTTGAGACCGACGAACATGAAGCCCATGTTGTTGCTATTGCGGCCGCCGCCCGCGAAGGCCGTTACCGAGGCGATGGATGGATCGTCGAGCACCATCTGCGCCAACTCGCGCTGCTTGGAGCGCATGGCGGGAAAGCTGATGTCCTGCGCGGCGACCGTTTGCCCGCTCATGCGGCCTGTGTCCTGCTGGGGGAAGAGGCCCTTGGGCATGATCATGAAGAGGAGGACGTTGAGGGCCACGGTGCCGATCACCACGCACAGCATCAATACCTGATGGCGCAAGACCCAGCGCAGGCCGGTGGCGTACTCGTTGTGGAGCCAGTCAAAGCCGCTTTCAAACAGAAGGTAGACGCGGCCGTGGCGGCTCTCGTCGCGCGACTTGAGGAAGCGGGCGCAGAGCATGGGCGTGGTGGTGAGCGAGACCAGCAGCGAGACGGCGATGGCGACCGACAAGGTAACGGCGAACTCGCGGAAAAGCTTGCCGACGATGCCGCCCATCAACAGAATGGGAATAAAGACGGCAATCAGCGAGGTGCTCATCGACAGCACCGTGAAACCGATCTCCTTGGAGCCCTTCATGGCCGCATCGAAAGGCGTCATGCCCTTTTCGAGATAGCGGGTAATGTTCTCGATGACCACGATGGCGTCATCCACCACGAAGCCTGTGGCGATGGTGAGCGCCATCAGCGAGAGGTTGTCGATGGTATAGCCCAGAAGGTACATGACACCGAAGGTGCCCACCAACGAGAGAGGTACGGCCACCGACGGGATGATGGTGGCCCACACCTCGCGCAGGAACAGGAAGACCACCAGCACCACCAACAGCACGCTGATCAGGAGCGAAATTTCCACGTCATGCACACTGGCACGGATGGTGGTGGTGCGGTCAATGGCCACGTCAATCTTTATGGTGGGCGGGATGGCGGCCTGCAGGTGCGGCATCTGGGCCATCACAGCGTCTACCGTTGACATCACGTTGGCGCCGGGAATCTTGAAGATGACGATCAGGATGGCGTTCTTGAGCTGGCCATGCTGTCCATCCGTGTTAATGCCCGAGACGCCAGCGGTGTGGATGTCGGCGACATCGTCGGTAATCGTACCCAGGTCGGAGACGCGCACCGGCGCGCCGGTCTGCTTGTTATAGCCGGCGATGATGGGCGCGTAGTCACTGGCCTTGAAGATTTGGTCGTTGTCGCTGATCTGCCAACGATGGCCCGCATCCTGAAAAGCGCCTTTGGGCCGATTGGCGTTGGCACCGGCCAGCGCAGTGCGTACCGCTTCCAGGCCGACGCCGTTTGCGCCCAACTGCATGGGGTTCAATTCGACGCGCACCGCGGGGCTGGAGCTGCCACCCACGAAGACCTGGCCCACACCCTGAATCTGGGCGATCTTCTGCGACAGGATGGAGTCGGCCAGATCGTACATCTGCGCCTTGGGAATCACGTCGGAGGTGAGAGTGAGAATGAGGATCGGAGCCTCGGCGGGATTGGCCTTGCGATAGCTCGGATTCTGGGGCAGATTAGCGGGCAACTGGCTGCGCGCCGCGTTGATGGAGGCCTGCACGTCGCGGGCGGCGGCATCAATGTTGCGATTGATGTCGAATTGCAGGGTGACGGAAGCCGAACCCAGCGAACTCGTCGAGGTCATCTGATTGACACCGGCGATACGCCCGAATTGGCGTTCGAGCGGCGTGGCGACCGACGAGGCCATGGTCTCAGGGCTGGCGCCGGGCAGTCCCGCGCTCACGCCGATGACCGGGAAGTCCACATTGGGCAGCGAGGCCACGGGCAGGATGGAATATGCCACCGAGCCAGCCAGCAGCAGGGCCAGACTGAGAAGCGACGTGGCCACCGGACGCTGAATAAAGGGTGCGGAAAGATGCATGGTTCCTTATCCTCAGTCGCCGGTGGCCAGTTGCTGTTCGTGGGTGACATGAAGGTCGCGGGGCTTCATGCGCTGAGCCAGCTTGTCGAAGTAGAGATAGATGACCGGCACGGTGTAGAGCGTGAGCACCTGTGAGAAGAGCAGCCCGCCAACAATGGTGATGCCCAGCGGCCTGCGCAGTTCAGCGCCGACGCCGCCGCCCAGGGCCAACGGCAATCCGCCCAGCATGGCGGCCATGGTGGTCATGATGATGGGCCTGAAACGCAACTGGCAGGCCTGGAAGATGGCAGCCTCGGCCGTTTTGCCCTCGAGGCGCTCGGCCTGCAAGGCAAAGTCGATCATCATAATGGCATTCTTCTGCACAATGCCGATGAGCAGGATGATGCCGATCAGAGCGATCACGCTGAACTCGGTGCGCGTGATGAGCAGGGCAAGAAGAGCGCCCACGCCAGCCGAGGGCAGCGAAGAGATGATGGTGATGGGATGGATATAGCTCTCGTAGAGCACGCCCAGCACGATGTAGACAGTGACCAGCGCGGCCAGGATCAGCAGCGGCTCGTTGGACAGCGAGGTCTGAAAGGCGGCGGCCGTGCCCTGGAAGCTGGCATTGATGGCAGCCGGCATCTGGATGCGCTGCTCAATGCCGTTGACAGCGCTGACAGCGTCGCCCAGCGCCTTGCCGGGCGCCAAGTTGAAGCTGACCACGGTGGACGGGAACTGCCCTTGATGGCCGATGGACAGTTGCGCCTTGGATTGCTCCCAATGGGCCAACATACCTAACGGAACCTGCGTGCCGTTGCCCGACTTGACGTAGAGATTGTTCAGCGTGGACGGATCGGTCTGGAAGTTCTGCCCTACCTCCATCACCACGTGGTACTGGTTCAGTTGGGTGAAGATGGTGGAGACCTGGCGCTGGCCGAAGGCGTCGTAGAGAGTGTTGTCCACGTCGGCCATGGCGATGCCCAGCCGGGCCGCAGTGTCGCGGTCGATCACCAGCTTGGCGCCCAGCCCCTGGTCTTGCAGGTCGCTGGCCACGTCGGTTACCACTTTTTCCTTGCCCAGCTCGGTCACCATCAGCCGGGTGTATTTGGCCAGCTCGACCGGATCGGGATCTTCAAGCGAGTACTGGAACTCAGTGCGGCTGACGCGGTCTTCGACGGTAAGATCCTGGAGCGGCTGCAAAAACAGTTGGATGCCTTCAACGCCTACGAGCTTGGGTTGCAGGCGGCGAATCACCTCGGTTGCGGAAATTCCGCGCACATCGAGCGGCTTCAGATTGATCTGGATGCGGCCTGAGTTCAGCGTGGTATTGGTCCCGTCAACGCCGATGAACGAGGAGATGTTATCGACGGCGGGGTCCTGAAGCAGGATCTCCACAAGCTTCTGCTGGCGCTCGGCCATCGAGGTGAAGCTGACCGTCTGCGGGGCCTCGCTGATGCCCAGAATCACGCCGGTATCCTGCACCGGGAAGAAGCCCTTGGGAACCACCACATAGAGCAGCAGTGTTCCCACCAGCGTGCCGATGGTGACCATCAGCGTGATGAAGCGATGGCGCAGGACCACCTGCAGTGTCTGCCCATACCATGCGATAACGGAGTTGAAAACCTTCTCTGACCAGTAGTAGAAACGCGTCTGCTTGGCGACCGACTTGTCCTTGAGAATGCGCGAGCACATCATGGGCGTCAGCGTCAGCGAGACCACTGCGGAGACCATGATGGTGATGGCGAGGGTGATGGCGAACTCGCGGAAGAGACGGCCCACCACGTCGCTCATGAAGAGCAGCGGAATGAGCACCGCGATGAGCGAAACCGTGAGCGACATGATGGTGAAGCCGATCTGTTCGCTTCCCTTGAGCGCGGCCTTCATGGGGCTCATGCCATCTTCAATGAAGCGGGAGATGTTCTCGATCATCACGATGGCGTCGTCCACCACAAAGCCGGTGGAGATGGTGAGCGCCATCAACGTCAGGTTGTTGAGCGAGTAGCCCAGCAGGTACATCACGCCGAAGGTGCCGACAATCGACAGCGGCACCGCGACCGATGGAATGATGGTCGCCGCCAGATTGCGCAGAAAGAGGAAGATCACCATGACCACCAGGGCGACGGTGAGCATGAGTTCAAATTCCACGTCCCGGACCGAGGCGCGAATGGTGACCGTGCGATCGGTGAGCACCTTCACCTGCACGGTGGCCGGCAGGCTGGTCTGCAACTGCGGCAGCAGCTTCTTGATCCGGTCCACTACGGCGATGATGTTGGCGCCCGGCTGGCGCTGGATGTTGACGATCACCGCGGGCTGACGGTCCATCCAGGCAGCCTGCTGCGAGTTTTCAGCGGCATCGACGATTAACGCCACATCGGAGGCGCGCACCGCGGCCCCGTTGCGATAGGCCACAACCACCGGCTTGTAATCGCTGCTGGAAAGCAACTGGTCGTTGGCGCCGATGGTGTAGGACTGGCGGGAGCCATTGAGCGTGCCCTTGGCCTGGTCCACGTTGGCCGCGGCCAATGCGGTGCGCAGATCTTCCAGGCTGAGGTTGTAAGCGGCCAGTTGGGTGGGATTGGCCTGAATGCGCACGGACGGCTTCTGACCGCCGGCAATGGAGACCATCCCGACCCCGGTCACCTGGGAGATCTTCTGCGCCAGATTGGTATCAGCCGCGTCTTCAATCTTGTCCAGGGGAAGCGAGTCGGAAGAAAGCGCCAGCGTCATGACGGGCGCGTCGGCGGGATTGACCTTGCTGTAGATGGGCGGGTTGGGCAGATCGGCGGGCAAAAAGCTGTTGGCCGCGTTGATGGCCGCCTGCACCTCCTGCTCGGCCACGTCGATGTTCTCGTCGAGGTTGAACTCGAGGGTGATCACCGATCCGCCGCCGGAGCTGACCGAGGTCATCTGCTTCAGTCCCGGCATCTCGCCGAACTGCCGCTCCAGGGGCGCGGTAATCGACGAGGCCATGACCTCAGGCCCGCCGCCGGGGTAGAAGGTGAGCACCTGGATGATCGGGTAGTCCACTTCAGGCAGGGCGGAGACCGGCAACTGCTGGTAGCCCACAAAGCCAGCCAGCAGAATCGCCGCCATCAGCAGCGAAGTGGCTACCGGGCGCAGAATGAATGGCCGGGAAGGACTCACTGCTTTCCTCTCGTATCTTGTTTGCCCTGGCTTGCGCCAGCCGGAGCGCCGGAGCGGGAAGCCTGACCGGATGCCGCACCTGGAGTTGCTAACGGAATTCCACCAGACTGACCCGTGCCTTGCCCCGTTGAAGCCTGTCCGGCCCGCTGGCGGGCCACGCTGGCGGTCACAATCTGTCCGGGACGCAGCCGGTCAGCGCCGTCCACCACCACACTCTGGCCCGGCTGAAGGCCGCTGTCGAGGATGGTCACCTGCCCCTCGGCCAGAGCCACCTTCACGGACTGCATCCTGGCAGTCGAAGTCTTTTTTACGGCATCGGTATCGACGACCCACACATACGCGCCCTGATTGCCGCTCTGAATGGCAGCCGAGGGCACTACCAGCGCGTTGAGCCGGTCTTCCATCACCAGATGAATGTTGACGAACTGGTTGGGGAAGAGCGCCTGGTCCTTGTTGTCGAAGACCGCCTTCAGCTTGTCAGTCCCGGTGGTGGTGTCGATCTGGTTGTCGGCGGTGAGCAGCAGGCCGCTGGCCAGCTTCTGCGTGTCGCTCTGGTCGTAGGCTTCCACGGAAAGGCGCTTTTCCGCGGCCAGTTTGCGCAGCACCTGGGGAAGCTTGTCCTCGGGCAGCGTAAAGTACACGGCGATGGGCTGGAATTGATTGACGATGACCAGGTTGGTGGTGTTGGCCGTGATGATGTTGCCGGGGTCCACGAGGCGCAGACCGATTTTGCCGCTGATGGGCGACTGGATGGTACACCAGTTGAGTTGCAACTGGGCGGTCTCGACGACCGCCTTATCGGCGGCGATGGCACCAAGGTACTGGCCCTGGCTGGCCGCATCGGCGTCCAGCGTTTCCTTGGAGGTCACGCCGGCGTCATAGAGCGCCTTGTAGCGTTTGTACTCCGCCTGGGCGTTCACCAAAAGCGCCTGATCGTGGGCCAGAGTTCCCCTGGCCTGGTCCAGCGCGGCTTTGAAAGGCCTGGGGTCAATCACCAGGATGGTTTGGCCCTGCCTCACCTGCTGGCCCTCGGTGAACTTGACGGGCTCGAGTTGGCCGCTCACCCGCGCCTTGACCGTGACGCTCATGTAGGGCGTCACCGTGCCCAATGCCGTTAAAAAGATCGGCATCGGTTTCTGCTCTGTGGCTGTCACCTGCACCGGAACCGGCCGGTTCGCCAGCGCAGCCGCCTGGCTGCTTGCCTGGCTCTTGGCCGCTTGCTGATTCTCATAGATCCGCCACACGATAAAGCCCAAAACGATGACCAGCACCAGGTACACAACGATGCGCACCCGCGAACCCCTGTGTACGGGGGGTTGTTGCTCGATGCCGTCTGTGGCCAGAGGAGTCTCCGGAGTGCCTTCAATGGACATGATGTCGATTCCCGTCGTTTTCTCTTGAGTCAATGTCCGCGCAATGGGCCGCGCGCAATGGCATTGTAGTGAACATTCCGGGCAGAGATTCATCTGCCCATACTCGTTTCTACGGACGCTTGCGATTCCTGAAAGGTTTCCTCCGCCCAGGCCGCCTCCATCGTCAAACCGCGCGCCCGTCCCAACGGAGAAACGCCCTCAAAAAGACAAGACAGCGTTATTGTAAGTGAATCAAGCGGTACATGGATATTTGCGGCCGCGATTGCCGAGTCCCATTTGACGGTATACTTGACCCTGTGTTTACCCTCCGCCGCGCCGCTTCCGTATGGGAGCGTTTTCCCGCAGCTGGCTGGGTTTCGCCGGTTTGATGAGGATCGATTGTCCCAATCTCCCGCCATTGCCGAGTCTGCCGAACTGGATGGCGTAGTGCGTCCGCTCTGCGTCGACCTGGACGGTACGCTGGTCAAGTCGGACACGCTCTTCGATGCGGTTTGCCTGTTTCTGCGCCGGAATCCCGCCCGTTTCTGGCAACTGGGGCTGTGGCTGGCCAGTGGGCGCGCTCGCCTGAAGGCTGAAGTAGCTCGCCGCGCCCCGCTCGATCCCACCCGGCTGCCCTACAACGCCGAACTGCTCCTTTATCTGCAGGCTGAACGCCGCAAGGGCCGGCAGATCTACCTAACAACCGGAGCCGATGGCCCGCTGGCGGAACGGGTCGCCGCGTACCTGGGCGTCTTTACCGGCGTGCTGGCTTCAGACGGCGCGACCAACCTGACCTGCGCCAAGAAACTGGCCCGCCTGAAGGTCCGCTTCGGCGAATTTGACTACATCGGCAACTCCCGCGCCGACCTGCCTCTGCTGGTCAATGCGCGCCAGGCGATGGTGGCCAATGCCAGCCTTGGCCTGCGCCTGGCGTTGCGGATGCGGCGGATTCCGGTGGTCCGTACATTTGCCGACCGGCGTCCGCTGCCGCGCACTCTGCTGAAGGCGATTCGTATCCACCAGTGGGCCAAAAACACTCTCCTGCTGGCGCCTCTGCTGCTCTCGCACAAGCTCAGCGCGGAGGCCATCGGCGCGGGCATCGTGGCGTTTTTCTGTTTCAGCTTCATGGCCTCGGCCAACTACCTTTTCAACGACCTGCTGGACATCGACAACGACCGCCGTCATCCAGCCAAGCGCTTCCGTCCCTTTGCCGCGGGCGATTTGCCGGTCGCGGGCGGCGTTGCCCTGGCGCTTGTGCTGGTTGCGGTTTCACTGGCTTTTCTGCCTCTGCTGCCCCGTGAATTCGCCATGTGGCTGGGAATCTACATTGTGTCCACGACGGCCTACTCCTTCTATTTCAAGCGGATTGCGCTGGTGGATGTGCTGATGCTCTCCGGCCTCTACACGCTGCGCATCCTGGCCGGGGGCGCGGCCACGGGCACTGAGATCTCCCACTGGCTGGCTGGCTTTTCCATTTTTCTGTTTCTTTCGCTGGCCATGGTCAAGCGCTTCAGCGAGCTGGAAAACCTGCGCGAGCGCGGCGTCACCGCGACCCAGGGGCGGGGCTACCTGGTGGCCGACATCGAGCAGGTGCGCAGCTTCGGCACCTCCAGCGCCACGGCCGCCGTGGTGGTCTTTTCGCTGTATATCACGCGCCCCGCCGTGGAGGCTCTCTACAAGCACGCGGGCCGATTGTGGTTCATCGTGCCGCTGATGCTCTTCTGGCTCTACCGGGTGTGGCTGCTGGGTTCGCGCGGCGAGATGGACGACGACCCGGTTATCTTCGCCCTCCGCGACCGGGTCAGCCTGGCAGTGGGAGCGTGCGTGCTGGCTGTGGCGATTTTCGCTTTGTGAGAGCGTCTTTTTAGTCTGCGGAAACGTCCTAAAGGGTTAGCGAATAGCCCATTTTGTCTGTGCATACTCCTTTTCGGACGAAATCTTTCGTCTACCATGTAATTTCAACAGGTTGTTGGAACGGCCCGGCGGTGAGCGCCGTCAGGGCCCAGAATCCTGCGAGCCGGCCATGACCGGACCAGGGCGCTTGTCGAGCCGCATCAGTGCGGCATGGCCGCGAGCAGCCCGGCTCAGGAGCGAGTACCTGCCCTATGATGTGGATTGTCCGGCTTGCGCTGCGGCGGCCTTACACCTTTGTCGTCGCTGCGTTCCTGATTTTGATTCTTGGCGTCTTCAGCATCCTCACGATGCCTACGGACATTTTTCCGAATATCGACATCCCCGTGGTGACGGTGATCTGGAACTACACCGGCCTCTCCGCGCAGGAGATGGCGAACCGCATTGTCACCCCCAGCGAACGCGGCCTGACCTCCACGGTCAACGACATCGAGCACATCGAGTCGCAATCGCTCAACGGCGTCGCGGTCATCAAGGTCTACTTTCAGCCGAAAGTCAACATCGGCAGCGCCGTGGCCCAGATCACCGCAGTGAGTCAATCGCAGGTGCGCAGCCTGCCGCCGGGCGCCACTCCGCCCTTTATCATCCAGTACAACGCTTCCGCCGTGCCTGTTCTGCAGTTGGGCGTTTCCGGGCAGGGCCTCAACGAACAGCAGTTGAGCGATTTGGCCTCGAACACCATCCGCATCCAACTGGCCACCATCGAGGGGGCGCAGATGGGCTTCCCCTTCGGCGGCAGGCCGCGCCAGGTGCAGGTGGACCTCGATCTGGCCGCGCTACAGGCCAAGGGCCTTTCGCCCTCGGATGTGGTCAACGCCATCTCAGCACAGAACGTGATCGCGCCCTCCGGGACCATGAAGATCGACCGCTTTGAGTATGCCGTCGAAACCAACTCCGCCCCGCTGGTCATGAACGACCTGAACAACCTGCCCATCCGCGCGGTCAACGGCGCAGTCATCTACGTGCGCGACGTGGCCCACGTGCGCGACGGCAGCGCGCCGCAAACCAACATCGTGCGCGTGGACGGCAAACGCGCCATCCTGATGAGCATTATGAAGACTGGCTCATCCTCCACGCTGGACATCATCCGCGGCGTGCAGGCCAAACTGAAGAGCATCAGGGGCCAGTTACCGCCGCAACTCCAAATCAATCCTCTCTCCGACCAGTCGATCTTCGTGCGCGGCGCCATCGGCGGCGTGGTCAAGGAGGCCATCATCGCCGCCTGCCTCACCGCCATCATGATCCTGGTCTTCCTGGGCAGTTGGCGTTCCACCATCATCATCGCGGTCTCCATTCCGCTCTCGATTCTTTGTTCGCTAATCGTGCTCTCCGGGCTGCACGAGACCATCAACATCATGACTCTGGGAGGCATGGCGCTGGCCGTCGGCATTCTGGTGGATGACGCCACGGTCGCCATCGAGAACATCAACCGCTACCTCGAGACGGGCGCGGAGCTGGAACAGTCCATTCTTGAAGGCTCGGCGCAGATTGCCACTCCGGCCCTCGTCTCGACCCTCTCGATCTGCATCGTCTTCGTGCCCATGTTCTTCCTGACCGGCGTGGCGCGCTACCTATTTGTCCCCATGGCGGAGGCAGTGGTCTTTGCCATGCTGGCCAGCTTCCTGCTCTCCCGTACGCTGGTGCCCACCATGGCGAAATACCTGCTCCTGGAGCACGACGATGCGGAAGCCGACAGAAAGCATTCCAGCCGTAATCCCTTTGTCCGTTTTCAACAGGGTTTCGAGAGCGGTTTTGAGAAGTTTCGTCACGTCTATCTGCGACTTCTGACTCTGTGCCTGGACCACGCACGAGTCTTTTTGCTCCTCTTCCTGCTCTTCGCCGTTGGATCGCTGGGACTCGCTCCCTTCCTTGGCCAGGACTTCTTTCCCTCAGTCGATTCCGGCCAGTTCAAGATTCACGTGCGCGCCCGCACAGGCACGCGCATCGAAGAGACGGCCGCGCTCTGCGACCACATCGACTCGACCATCCGCGAGCAGATTCCCGCCAAGGAAGTAGTCAACATCGTCGATAACGTCGGCTTGCCCGTCTCGGGCATCAACCTGGGCTACTCCACCTCGGCGCCCGTCGGACCAGCAGACGCCGACATCCAGGTGCAGTTGAGCGAGGATCACCACCCCACAGCGGATTACGTGGAGCACCTGCGCGCGGTGCTCGTCCGCCAATATCCCGGCGTCACCTTCTATGTGCTGCCGGTGGACATCGTGACCCAGATTCTGAACTTTGGACTCTCCGCGCCGATTGACATTCAGATTGTCGGACCGGACCTGTATGGCAACCGCGCCCTGGCGGAGCGTATGTTGAACGAAGTCCGCTATGTTCCCGGCGCAGCCGACGCACGCATCCAGCAGCCCTTCGACCTGCCTAATATGCGGGTGGACGTAGACCGCACCCGCGCCCAGTCCATCGGCCTGACGCAAAAGGACGTAGCCGGCAGCCTGCTGGTCGCCCTGAGCGGCAGCTTTCAGACCTCCCCGAACTTCTATCTGGATCCGCAGAACGGCGTCAGCTACAACATTGCCATTCAGACCCCGCAATACAAGGTTGACTCTTTGGCCGCGCTGCAAAGTTTGCCCATTACTGGCTCTTCCGCAGCGCAGAAGACTGATGGAGCGGCCCCCACCGGCGCGCCTGGAACGCAACGGCCTCTGGAGATTCTCGGCAATCTGGCGGAGATCACCCCCGGAGCCGAACTGGGCACGATAAGCCACTACGACATTCAGCCGGTCATCGACATCTACGCCAACGTCGATGGAACCGATCTGGGCACGGTCACCCGCAAGATGGATACGATCATCGACAAACACCAGGCCGAACTGCCCCGCGGTTCGCACTTTATCCTGCGCGGCCAAAGCGAGACGATGAAGAAATCCTACCTTGGCCTGCTGACCGGCCTGGTGTTTTCCATCCTGCTGGTCTACTTGCTGATCGTGGTCAATTTCCAGTCCTGGCTCGATCCATTTCTCATCATTTCGGCTCTGCCCGCGGCCCTGGCCGGCATTATCTGGTTCCTCTTCCTGACCAACACCCGGCTCAGCGTTCCCGCGCTTACCGGCGCCATCATGTGCATGGGCGTGGCCACGGCCAACTCCATTCTGGTGGTGAGCTTTGCCCGCGAGCAGTTGGAGGTTCTGGTGGGTGACGCCCGCCGGGCCGCGCTGAACGCCGGTTTTGTCCGCCTGCGCCCGGTGCTGATGACCGCACTGGCCATGATTATCGGCATGGTGCCCATGGCCCTGGGCCTGGGCGACGGCGGCGAGCAGAATGCGCCTCTGGGCCGAGCGGTCATCGGCGGACTGCTGCTGGCCACCGTGGCCACGCTCTTTTTTGTCCCCGCATTTTTCTCCGTCGTGCATGGCTGGCTGGAAGGCCGCCGCAAAACGGCCAAGGACGCAGCCGAGGCCGGAACATTCGACGAGTTTGACGAGATACCGGAGTAGCCTTTCATGAGCAATGAATCCAATCCGAAGCAGCAACCGGCTCACCAGCCAGGTCAAGGGCACGCAGCCGCGCCCGAACAGGCGGCCATCTCGCCGCACAAGGCCCTCGTGGGCGTGGTCGTCGTACTTGTCATCGCAGCGGCCCTGGCGGGTTTCGGCATATGGCACCGCGTGCGTGCCGACAACCATCTGGTTGAGACAACAAAGGATCTGGCCGCGCCCACGGTAATTGTCGCAGCCCCCAAGCCGGGCGCGCCGGTGACAAGCTTCATGCTCCCCGGCAACGTGACCTCTTACACCGATTCGCCGATCTACGCGCGCACTGCAGGCTACCTCACGCGCTGGTATTTCGACATCGGCGCCAGAGTGAAAAAAGGCGCTCTTTTGGCCGAGATCTCCACCCCCGAGATCGACCAGCAACTGGCCCAGGCCGAGGCTGACTTGAATACCGCCCAAGCCAACGCCAACAACGCCCGCATCCAGGCCGAGCGCTACACCGGACTGGTCAAATCCGACGCCGTCTCTCACCAGGACACAGATACGTTCGTGAACCAGGCCACAGCCACCGCGGCGGCCGTGCGCTCCGCACAGGCCAACGTCAGGCGGCTGCGCGACTTGCAATCGTTTGAAAAGGTCTACGCGCCTTTCGACGGGGTGATCACCGCCCGCACGGTCGATACCGGCCAATTGATCGACCCCGGCGCGGGCAAGGAGCTTTTTCACCTGCAAGCCATCCAGACCCTGCGCGTCTACGCCAACCTGCCGCAGATCTACTCAGGGAACGTGAAGCGCGGCTCGAAGATCGACCTGACCTTTGCCGAGCACGCGGGCAAGACCTACCAGGGAACACTGGTGCGCACCGCCGACGCCATCGATCCGGCCAGCCGCACGCTGCTGGTGGAAATCGACGTGGACAACCGCGCCGGCGAACTGCTGCCCGGCTCGCTGGCCCAGGTTCACTTCAAGACGCCGGCCGCTGGACCCACCTTCATCGTGTCCGCAGCAGCGCTCATCTTCCGCAAGGAGGGTCTGCGCGTAGGCGTCGTGGTCAATGGCAACACCACTCATCTGGTCCCGGTGGTCATCGGCGAGGACGACGGGGCCAGCGTGCAGATCGTCACTGGACTCAACGTAGGCGACCAGGTGATCCAGGACCCGCCCGACTCGCTGATCGAAGGCGAACAGGTTCGGGTCGTGAGCCCCGGCAGCCAAACCGATGAGGGAGGCAAGTGATGATGCCGGTGCTTCAGCTTCACTTCAACCGCCGGCTTGCCAGCCGCACTGCGCCCTGTATCAGCTTGCTCCTCCTCGTCCTGCTGACCGGCTGCAAACCCGTCGGCCCCAACTACAACCGCCCCGGCTACGAAGCGCCACAGGCTTACAAGGAAGCCGGCGCGACGACAGTCCTCCAGCCGCCGCCCGCCCCCACCGGAGGCAGTTGGCAGCCAGCCTCGCCCTCCGATGGAATGCTCCGCGGTAAATGGTGGGAGATCTACCAGGACCCGCAGCTCAACCAACTGGAAGACCGCATTGCCACCGACAACCAGACCCTCCGCCAGGCGCTGGAAACGTATCTTGCGGCCCGCGACCAGGTCAGCGTGGCCCGCGCCGGTCTTTTTCCGACCTTCTCAGTCAAACCTTCCGCCCAGCGCAACAATGTCTCGGCAAACGGGCCCTCCTACTCGGCAGGCAAATCCACCACCTATAGCGATTTCGCGCTCACTGGCCAAGCCAGTTGGGAGCCGGACTTCTGGGGCCGCATTCGCCGCACCGTCGAAGCCGCCCGCTCGAACGCCCAGGCCAGCGCCGCCGATACGGCCAGCGTGGAACTGAGCCTTCATGCCGAAATGGCCGCCGACTACTTCCAACTGCGCGGCCTGGACGCCGAAATCAAGCTGCTGCAAGCCACCGTCACCGATCTGGAACACCAGCTTGACCTGACTCAGCGCCGCCTTGCCGGCGGAGTGGGCACAGAAGCCGATGTGGCCCAGGCCCGCACCCAGCTTGAAACCGTGCGCGCTCAACTGGTGGACGTAGGCGTGGCCCGCGCCCAGTACGAACACGCCATTGGCACCATCGCCAACCTCAAACTTTCAGAGTTCAGCATTCCGCCGTCGCCGCTCGATCTCCCGTTGCCCAAGGTTCCCGCCGGCGTGCCTTCGCAATTGCTTGAGCGCCGCCCCGACATTGCCGCAGCCGAGCGCCGCGCCGCCGCCGCCAACGCCCAGATTGGCATTGCCGTCAGCGCCTTCTATCCCACCATCAGCCTGGGCGGAACCGGCGGCTTTGAAAGCATGAACGCCGGAACGTGGATTCAAGGCCCAAGTTCGCTCTGGAGCCTGGGAGCGCAAGCAACGCAGCTCCTTTTCGACGCCGGCCAGCGCCACGCGCTTACCGACCAGGCTCGCCACGTTTACGAGGCCCAGGCCGCAGCTTACAAAAGCCAAGTCCTGGCGGCCTTCAACGACGTGGAAGATCAGCTCTCAAGCCTGCGGATTCTTGAGTCTGAGTCGGCTGTCGAGCAGAGGGCCGTCGATTCGGCCCGAAACTCCCGCGACATCTCCAACCGGCGCTACAAGGGAGGCGTCACCGGCTATCTCGAAGTGCTGACGGCCGAGGCTACGCTGCTTGAGAATCAGCGCACCGCCGTCAATCTCCAGACTCGGCAGTTTGTGGCCAGCGTCGGCCTCGTCCGCTCCCTCGGCGGCGGCTGGGACGCGAGCCAGTTGCCAAAATAATAGGGATTAGGGATTAGGGATTAGGGAATAGGGAATAGGGATTAGATAAGTTTGTGTTCCATCCTTTCCGCTTTTTCCTACGGAAAGGATGGAATGCCATTCCAAGGGACAGATTTCAGCGCGGCACGGAGCGCGGCAGGGCAGGCAACTTCCAGTGCTTTCTGAGCTTTTGATACTGAGGGCTCGGGAACTGCACAAGCAGTGGACTTCTCGCTGGATCAAGCCACGCAAGCAGGGTTTCAAGATGCTCCTGCGTCATGGCCGTGCATCCCGAGGTTCCCTGGTCCGGCCCCATCCAGATATGCATGAAGATGCACGATCCTGTACCGGGGGTCTTCTGCTCCGCGTTGTGATCGACTACCAGCCCCCACCGGTACACGCTATCGGCGCGCAACATCTGCTCGGAACTGTTCCAGTCAGGCAAAACCGTCGCGCGGTCCACGACGCGGTTGTAGAACTTGGAATGAACGTCATCCACGCACTCCACCGAGGGCGTGAGACTCACGTAGGGCATTTTCCATCCCGCCTGCTCCTGGGCGGCGTAGCCGAAAGCAGTACTCAGGCGGAAGATGCCAGCCGGGGATTTATTATCGCCTTCCCGCTTGACTGGATCGAGCGCTTCAGCACCAGTAACCGGCACAACCCCCACGCCCCATCCGAGACCTTTCTTGCCGATCACGACAGGAATTGGATCGCCAACCGCATTCCATTTCTTGTGCGCCTGTTTTCGCTCATAGGGCTGCAACGTGCCAGCGACTGCATTCCAGTCCGGGGTAGTTACCACGAGAATTTGTGTTGACGCGTGCAATGCTGCTGGTTCCTGGCCTTGAGCCAGCGCAAACGAAATCGCACAGATCGCAACCATGCCACAGGAAAACCAATGCATCTTCATCAGTTCGCATTCCCCTGAAGACAACTTTTGAGTTCACCACAGGCTATCAGCGGCGGTAAGAATTGTCGATTCGGTTCTCTGTTTTCTATTCCTTGTTCCCTGGTTTGACCGCATCCTTCACCACGTGGCTGTAAGCCGCCGGGGGAACGTCGATCAGGGGCAGCGCGGGGCCTTCCCACAGCAGGCGGGGCGAGCCCTGGCTGGCCGAATGCAAGCCTTCCAGATGAAATGCGTGCTTGCCGGCGCGCAGGCCCAGCGAGCCACGATCATAGCGCATGGCGTTGCCCGGCGAGCCGCAGACTTGAGCAAAAGCCGGTCCGGTCCGGGCCACTTCCACGCCGTCGATCACCAGGCGCGCGCCATCGCGGGCCAGCAGGTGGAAGGTGTAGCCGCCGTCGGCGGGAATATCGATGAAGCCGTCCCAGGCGGCAGCGTAATGCGTAAAGCCCTGCGCATCCGCGTGCAGATTCGGCCCTTCTCCGGCAAAGACCGCGTGTTTGGAGGTCAGTTCCGGCAGCTCAGTCCACGCGCCGGGGTAGATTTGCCAAGCGAGGCCGGCGAACGTGGGACCGGCAACGGGAGCGGCGTCGTGCCAGCGGCCCACGGCCACCACTCCCTGCGCCGCCCAGTCCACGCCTCCATTGTGATCCTCCACATGGAGCAGAACCCGAAAGCGGCCCGAACCATCGAGCTGAGTGCCCTCGGCGTCTGGGAAGCGATGGCGCACGCGGCGGCCCTTCGCCTGAGTGCCATCGCCGAAAAGCCAGGCGTAGTGCGCTTTGGGCGTGGGTTGCGCAGTGAAGGTGACTTCCTCTCCCGGCGCGAAGACCGGCGGGGTCACGGTGAACGCCGCCACCGGGCCGTGCGGAGCCGGAAAATGAGCCGCCTGGGCTCCTTCGCTCGTCACCAGGGGCAGATCGGCATTTGCGGCCACGCGGTTTTGGCCATACTTCACGTTGTCGAAGGTCACGTCCGTTACGCCGCCGATCATTGTGGAATCGGCCAGCGGCGGCTGGTCCAGCGCCCAGATGTTGTGAAATGTGAACCCATGCAACCCTGGTTGTTTCTGCTCCAATTGCACAAGCGAGTACCAGTTGTCCAGGAAAAGGTTCTCGAAAGTAAACTGCGAGTGGACGCCCTTAGCCTCTTGCGCGCCCCAAAAACCGAGCAGGCCGAAGGTTTGCCCACAGGCCCCGATGCCGCCGTGGAGAATGTCAGAGTCGCGCAGGGTAAAGTTGCGCGAATTGAAGATCTTTCGCGGCCAGCCGGCGCGCACAATGTTCGAGATGCTGGTGGAGAGAACACTGTTCATGATGAGAATATTCGCGACGTCGTGGCCGGGGCGCAGCATATCCTCGTCTTTGTAGCCGTCCCAGTTGCCTTCCATGGCAAAATCGTCATCCGAAGAGCGGATGAAAGCGTTGCGCACCACGGAGTCGCCTCCGCCCAGCCAATCCATGCCGTCCTGGTTGGCGTTGCCGGGGTTGCCGCCGATCACGCGCAGATCGTCGTAGGTAAACCCGATTGAATCCTTCATCTGGATTGACCAGGTTCGCGAGCGGACAATGCAGGTTAGCCCGCTGATATCGACGTTGTGGGCTTCAAGCGCGCCGACGCAGTGCCAGTCGGGCTTTTGCATCCATCCGTCGTCGCCGTTGGGGTCCTGAGTGCCTTCATAGACGATGGTTCCGCGGCCCAGAATCTTTACGTTATCCACCTTCCACAGATTCAGGCTGCCGAAGAAGTAGGAGCCGGGCGCAAGGTAATAGGTCTCGCCGCTCTTGGGGTTCAGGCTCTGGTGGTAGACCCCTGGTTGATAGACGTGGATTTTAGGATCGCGCGGCTGAGGAGGCGGAGGCGTGCCGGCAAAGAGAAAGAGCATCCGCGCGTGGTTCAGGAAGTCGCCGGGCCGGGAGATGGAGAGCTTGGCCGGCCCAGTGAGCCGGAAGCGGATGGTCTGACCCTGGCGCGTGGGACGCAGCCCAAGCCGCCAGGGCTGAATGTCGACTCCTTTGTCCCAGAAACCCGGCTCGGCGGCGGTAATCTCCACGTCCATCGAGCCTGTTCCATCGAAACTGACGTATTCGTAACTCGCGGCGGCGTGGGCCACGTCTACGGGCTGGCCGTTCACGCGGACGGTGAAGGCCGTCGAGCGCATCTCCGGCGGAACGGGCGCGGCCTGAACGCGGGCGGCTGCATGGGCGGCGAGAGGAAGCGCGAGAAGAACCACGAAAAGTGAACGAAAAAGCGGCAAGAAAACAGACTCCGGCAAGAAAATGGTAACGTAACCACTTTAACACCGGCGACGCGGCCTCAGATGCCTTCGCCCATGGAAACATACTGCCGCAGCCGTTCCAGCTTCTCGCGATAGGCTTCGCGTTCGGCGGCCTCGGCGGTAAACTGCTCCGCCGGCCGCCCCTGTCCGCCAAGCTGCTTTTCCAGCTCCTCGACGCGGGCTGCAAGCGCGATCAGCGAATCCGAGAGCGGGTCCTTGATCTCGTGCGGATCGGTAATCAGCACACGTTCGCCGTTGCGATAGACGATATGCGCCGGAACGCCGACGACAGTCGAATCGGGCGGCACATCGGAGAGCACCACGGAGCCGGCGCCCACGCGCGAGTTTTCGCCGATGGTGATGTTGCCCAGCAGGTTGGCATTGTTGCCGATGAAGACGCCATCGCAGATCGTGGGATGGCGCTTGCCGTGGCCCTTGCCGGTGCCGCCCAGGGTCACGCCCTGGTACAGGGTTACGTCGCTGCCCACAATGGAGGTTTCGCCAATCACCACTCCGGTTGCGTGGTCAATAAAGAGCCGCCTGCCCAGCAGAGCGCCGGGGTGAATATCGACGCCGGTAAGAAAGCGGGCGACCTGGGAGAGCATCCTTGCCAAAAGCCGCAAGTGCGAGAGCCAAAGCTTGTGGGAAATGTGGTGAATCCACACAGCCCACAGCCCCGGATAACAGAGAAAAACCTCCAGCCGGGAACGCGCGGCCGGGTCGCGCTCCAGCACGGAGTCAATGTCTTCGCGGATGCGGGTAAGGAGAGCCATAACAGTGGGGCAACCTACAGGATTCAAAAAACGCTCGTTGCGATGAAAGGTACGGGCTGAAGCCCGCACCCTTCGCGCAAAGCGGCTACTTACAGAGTAACCTGCTGCGTCACCAGGCCCAATGCCTTCTGGCGCAACGACTCGAAGAGCACGGTGGACAGATAGCGCTCGCCGAAGTCGGGCAGAATGGCGACAATCAGCTTGCCCTTGTTTTCCGGCCGCGCGGCCACCTTGAGCGCAGCCGCCACCGCCGCACCCGAGCTGATGCCCACGAAGAGTCCTTCCTTCAGAGGCAATTCGCGCGCTGTGTCAATGGCTTCGTCGTTGGTGATCTGGATGATCTCGTCGACCAGCTTGGTATCCAACACCCCAGGAACAAATCCAGGCCCGATGCCCTGAATCTTGTGCGGTCCGGGCTTGCCGCCGGAGAGTACGGGGCTGTCCGTCGGCTCAACGGCGATGGCCTTGAAGGAGGGCTTCAGGGGCTTGATGTATTGGGCTATGCCGGTAATGGTGCCGCCGGTACCGGTGCCGGAGATGACAATATCGACCTTGCCGTCGGTATCATTCCAGATTTCGGGGCCGGTGGTGGCCTTGTGAATCGCCGGGTTGGCGGGATTGGTGAACTGCTGCAGGATGAAGCCGTTCGGCGTTTTGGCCAGAATCTCCTCGGCTTTGACTACTGCACCCTTCATGCCGTTGGGACCGGGAGTGAGTACAATCTCAGCGCCAAAGGCCAGCAACAGCACGCGGCGCTCAAGGCTCATGGTGTCAGGAAGGGTCAGTATGAGTTTGTAGCCCTTGACCGCGGCCACAAAGGCCAGCGCGATGCCGGTGTTGCCGCTGGTCGGCTCAATCAACACGGTTTTGCCGGGCGTGATCTTGCCGGCCTTCTCCGCGGCCTCGATCAGCGCCAGACCAATGCGGTCTTTTACGCTCGCAACCGGGTTCTGGCTTTCCAGCTTGACCAAAACGGTTGCGGGCAGGCCAGCCGCCAAACGGTTAAGCCGCACCAGCGGGGTTTTGCCAATAAGTTCAGTTACACTCTCGGCGATATGCGCCATGATGATCTCCTCTTTCCGGGATACACTCCCAGACGGTTATGTTTTGTGGGGTAATGGTCAAGCTGTTAAGCGGGAATGCGGGTGCGCGAACAAGGCGCACATCGGCATCGCAATAGGCACCAGGGCGGTGTTAGCGACATCGACGCATGAATTGAGCATAGTACCAAGCCGTCGTTCGTTGCAAGCGGAAGCTCAGAAAAACCCAAAATCAGGAGAGAGTCGCCTGTCCGTCGAGCTGCATCATCAACTCTTCCCACTCGGCGGTGAGCTCCGCTAATTCCCCGTGCAACTCCTCAGCCAGCGTGGTCAACCGCTGCGTCTCGTCCGCACTGACATAGACGCCCAACTGCTCCTCGGTGTGCGCGATGGAGGCCTCAATGCGCGGAACTTCCTCTTCCAGAAACGCGCAGCGCTCTTCCATCTGCTTCTGCTTGATCGGATTCAGGCGGCGCGGGCGGTCCATTGCGGCGTCGGCCTCGGCATCAAGACCGTCGCTGCTATTGCTGGCAGACTCGTGCGGCTTGTCCTTCGCTGTGCTCTCAACCGAAGGGCTGCTGGATGCAATCCCCTGCGCCTCTTTCCAGCGCAGATAGTCCTCGTAGTTGCCTTCGTGGCTGGTCACCGTGCCGCCTTCCACCTCCAGCACGCGCGTGGCCAGCTTATCAATGAAATCGCGGTCGTGGGAGACAAAAACCACCGTGCCGCTGAAGGCCGCCAGCGCTTCCAGCAACACATCCTTGGCGCGCATATCCAGGTGGTTGGTGGGCTCATCCAGAAGAAGAAAATTCGACGGCGAAACCAGAATCCGCGCCAGCGCGTAGCGGTTGCGCTCGCCGCCCGAGAGCACGCCCAGCGTCTTGAAAACATCGTCGCCACTGAAGAGGAAACAGCCCAGCAGCGACCGCAGCGCCTGCTCCGGCACCTTGAGCGCGGCGCCGCTGATGTCGTCCAGCATGCGCGCTTCGCCATCCAGCACCTTGTACTGATCCTGCGCAAAGTACTCACTGACTACGTTGTGGCCAAACTTGATTTGCCCGGCGGTGGGCGCTTCAGTTCCGGTCAGCATGCGGATCAGCGTGGACTTGCCAGCGCCGTTGACGCCCACCAGCGCCACGCGATCACCGCGCTTGATGGAGAATCGGACGGCGCTGAGCACATGCTTCGCGCCATAACTCTTCGCGAGCCCTTCAGCCTCCACCACCATGCGTCCCGAAGGCGGCGGCTGGGGAAACTTGAAGTGAATCACCGGCTCCTCTTCCGGAACCTCGATGCGCTCGATCTTCTCCAACTCCTTGATGCGGCTCTGCACCTGCCGGGCCTTAGTGGCCTGGGCGCGGAAGCGGTTGATAAAGGCCTCCAGGTGCTCAATCTGCTGGCGCTGGTTGCTGTATGCCGCCTGTAACTGCGCCCGCCGCTCGTCTTTCTGCGCCAGATATTTTGTGAAATTTCCTTGATAGATATTCAGGCGCTTATTCCATATCTCCACGGTGCGGTCGATAGTTACATCCAGAAAGTAACGGTCGTGGGAGATAAGAATATAGCCGAAGGGATAACTCTTGAGATAGTCCTCGAGCCAGTTGCGAGTTTCCAGGTCCAGGTGGTTGGTAGGCTCGTCAAGCAGCAGTAGATTTGGCTTGGCCAGCAGCAGCTTGGCCAGCGCGATGCGCATCTGCCAGCCGCCGCTGAATTCATCCGTCTGCCGCGTCCAGTCTTCCTTGCCAAAACCCAGACCGGTCAGCACGCTGCCCACCTGCGCGTCCAGCGCATAGCCGTCGAGGGTATGAAAGCGTTCCTGGAGCATCGAGTAGCGCTCCGCCACGGCCTCGTACTCCGGCCCTGTGTGCTCCAGCACGGACAGTTGCCCGCCGAGCCTCTCGACCTCGTGGCCCATCTCGCGAATTTCGTCGAAAACTGTCAGGCACTCCTCGAAGACCGTTCTGCCGGCCAGCTCCAAGCCCTCCTGCGGCAGGTAACCGATGCTCATGCCGCGGGTCTGCTGCATCTGGCCGTAGTCGAGGGTTTCCAGCCCGGCCAGCACCTTCATCAGCGTGGATTTGCCGGTGCCGTTGGCGCCGACGAGCGCGGTCTTCTCCCGCTGCTGGATCAGCCAATTGGCCTCCAGAAACAGAATCCGCGGTCCAAACCGCTTGCCGGCATTTTGCAGGGAGAGCATCTATTCTCTATTTTCGCAGAGCGATGTGCGCGGGCTGGACGCACAAGCTGGGTTCAGAAAGCGTCTGGCACCCTTTGAACGCCCATTTTGCGAGCATTGCACCAATCATGGAGCGGTTTCAGGGTTGCTGTCATGGGCGCCGATGAACTCAAGTGGCTTTTTCCTCTCCGGGGTCCCCAACGAGCGGACTTTACTCGTTGGGGTGGAAGAAAAAGCCGCCTTGCAGAGTGTTTGCTCCACCACATTCACCCTGAAATTGCTCCAAGCCCTCAATCAACGCGCAGGTCTCGCCCACTTCCGGTACCATAAAAGGAGGTACGTATTGCAGAATGAGTCTGAAAGCCAAGCTGGAAGCTGTCATCTACGCCGCGGAGGAGCCGGTCACACTGGCCCAGCTCGCCGCCCTCTTTGCCGACGACGCCTTTGAATGGAAGGCGCAGCAGGAAGCTGCGTCTGCCGAGCAGGCCGCCGAAGCAGTATTAGACGCCGCCCAAACCCCGCCCCCATCGGTGAACGAGGAGTTCGCCTACCTGGAGACGGAGCCGGTTCCGCCGGAACCTCCCGCACCGGAGCTGGCCAGCGCCGCCGTTGCCACGGAAGCCGCCGAGGCTCAACCTGAATCCAGCCTGGAGACAGGCACCGAGCCGGATACGGAAATCAAAACAGACGGCCCCGCAGCGGAAGGTGAACCCACCGCCGTAGAGGATAAGCCCACCCCGTCTGACGAGGCAGCGGCCGACCTCGAAGCCCGGCGGCTGGCCCGCCAGCGCGACCGCGAGGCCCGCGCCATCCTTCGCCAGTTGCTCGACGAACTCATCGCCTCCTGCGCCTCTGATGGCCGCGGCGTGGAAATTCGCGAGATTGCCGGCGGCTACCGCATGGCTACCAAGCCCGAGTGTCACGACGCCGCCCGGCTCTTCGTCAAGAGCCTCAAACCAGCGCTCCGGCTCTCGTTGCCGGCCCTGGAAACCCTGGCCATCATTGCCTACAAGCAGCCGGTTACAGCCCCTGAGGTCAACGACATTCGCGGCGTTGATTCCTCCGGCGTTTTCGGTTCGCTGCTGGCCCGCAAGCTGATTGCCACAGCCGGGCGAAAGCCGGTCATCGGCCGGCCCATCCTTTACAAAACCACCCGCGAGTTCCTGCTCCGCTTCGGCTTGCGGGATGTTTCTGAACTGCCCTCCATGGAGGAGTTCGAGAAGTTGGCCGCCAGCGAACTTGACGAGCCTGAGTCCGACGCCGGAGAAGAGTCCGAGCGCAAACCAAACCCTGCACAGGGCCCTGAATTCGACGAAGCCGCCAGCGAAGAGCTGGAAGACTCGCCCTCCGAAGACCCGGAATCGCAGATAGAATCCTCTGACCCCATTGAGACCGCCGAGACGGCGGCCAGCAACAAACTCCCACCCCCCACCGAGGCCGCTCCTGCTGCGCCTCCGCTTACAGAGCAGGCAGAAACTGAGACAGTTCCCCATGAAGAAGAAAACCAATGAGACCCCAAATTTACAGCCCGAATCCGGCTCGCCTGCGTTAGAAGCCGCGCCCATAGCCGAAATCGAAGACCCGTCCAAAGCCGCAACCGAAACCGAATCGGCAGTTGAAACTGAAGTCGAGACGGAAGTCGAAGTCGCCGTGGAAGAAGTACCCGAAGCGGAAAAAGCTGAAGAAATAGCCGAAAACGAAGCCGAGACCGAAGCGGAAGCTGAAGACGCCCCGGAGCCAGAGCCCGAGGAGAGCTCTGAGCCCGACGCCGAGTTCAACTCCAAGCCGCGTCCCCCCGCCAAGCTGGAGCGGCTGCAAAAGATTCTTGCGGCTGCCGGCGTGGCCAGCCGACGCCGTGCCGAGGAACTGATCGAGCAGGGCCGCGTGCAGGTAAACGGCAAGATCGTCACCGAGTTGGGCACCAAGGCCGACGGCGGCCGCGACCACATCCGCGTCGACGGCAAGCTGCTCCAAGGCGCCGAACGCCTCCGCTACTTCGTCCTCAACAAGCCCAAGGGCTTCGTCACTACGGTCAAGGACCCCGAGGGCCGGCCCACGGTGATGCAGTTCTTTGAAAAGATGAAGGAGCGCCTCTACCCCGTCGGTCGCCTCGATTACATGAGCGAGGGGCTGCTGGTGGTGACCAACGACGGCGACCTGGCGAACCGGCTCACCAAGGCCTCCTCTGGCGTGGAAAAAACTTACCTGGTCAAGGTCGCCGGCCAGCCCACTGAGGCCGAACTGAACATTCTCCGCGTCGGCGTCTCCATCGAGCGCGGCAAGCCCGGCTCAGCCCCGGTGCGCACCTCCCCGGCCCGTATTCGCCAGGTTCGCCAGGGCGACAACCCCTGGTACGAAGTGGTTCTGATCGAGGGCCGCAACCGCGAACTGCGCAAAATGTTCGAGGAAGTAGGCCATTTTGTAGAAAAAATCCGCCGCGTTGGCTACGGCCCGCTGGTTCTCGACCAGGAGCCCGGCCACCTGCGCGAACTGGAACCGGTAGAGCTGGATGCTCTGCGCAAGGCTGCCGAAGGCAAACTGCGCACGCCAAAATCAAAGGAACTCCGCCGCCGCAACCTGCTCGACGCTGGCTTGCTGCCGACGGTCCTCCCCAAGCCGAGCGGCCGTCCGCGCATGGCCAAGCCGTTGGCCCCGCTTCCTGATTCAGCAGAACGTCCCAGCGAATATCGGCCTAAGAAGTTTGGCTCGGAGCGCCCCGTTCGCGGCACAGGCTCCTTCGGCAAGAGCGCAGCCGACAAGCCTTTCCGCCCGGCGCGCACCAGCGATGAGGGATTCCGCCCCGCCGCTGGCCGAAGCTCAACCCCCTATTCTGACCGCGGCCCAGCCCGCACCGACGACCGCCCCCGCCGCGCGACAGGCGCAGCTCCGGGCAGGTTCGGTTCAGCACGCCCGGCAGCACGGCCAGCCTGGAAGAAAGACGACCGACCTGCCCGTCCACCGGCGCGTTTTGCCGAGGGTGCAGCCGGCGAAAGCCGTCCCAGCGCGGGGCGTCCCTTTACCGCCAAACCCGCATGGAAGAAGCCGGAACGCACAGAACTAAATGACCGGCCAGCTTACAAGCGCCCCACAGCGCCGCGCCGCGAAGCCCGGGTTTTCGATGAGGACCTTGGCCCCGTGAGACCGCCAAATCTCCAGATTGAGGAGATCCCCGCCGAGCAGCCGGGCCAGACTCGTCCATTTCAGGCGCGTCCCAGTGCCCCTCGCTCCGGCTCAGGCCGGTTCACCTCAAGCCGTCCCAGCGCACCCCGGCCGTACTCTGACCAGTCCGGCCCGGATCGGCCTCGTCCCAGTTTCGAGCGGCCCAACTCTTCGGCCCGTCCGGCCGCTGCCAAGCCCTTCCGCGGCGAAGGCGGCTTGGCGCGTCCCTTCACCACCAGCAGCGGCAAACCCCGCGCGGGTGGCGCACGGCCCAGCAGCAAACCCGGAAGACCATTCAAATCCGGTTCGGCCCGTCCCTATGGATCAGCACCCAGCGCCCGGACAGGCTCCGGCCCGCGCTCGGGAGCGGACTCCCGCCCAAGCTACGGCGCCAAGCGGCCTTATGGAACCAAACCCACGGGCCATTCTTCCGCAGGACCGGCCAGACCCAGCTTCCGCCGCACCGAGGGCGAAGGCTCCTTTGCGCCCCGTCCATATCGTCCAGCCACGGACTCCAGCGCCCGTCCATCCAGGCCTTACACTCCGCGTGCGGAGAGCGCATCCAGCTATCGCCCCACCAAGGAGAAGCCGTATCCAAGCTCGACTTCGCGCGCTGAAAGAAAAGCCGGTCCTGGCTGGAAACCCAAGACCAGCTTCGGTGGCCCCAGCAAGCCCGCCTCCGGTTCGCACTCCAGGCCCAAGCCGGGAGGCTTCTCCAAATCCGGCTACAAGGGCAAACCCGGCGGAGCCAAACGCACAGGCTTCCGTCCTGGCGGCAAACCCGGCGGAAAGAAACGCAGTTGAAAAAACTGCCCCACTGTTTTCCGCAGTGGGGCAGTTTTTTCGTAGCTCGGTGACCAATATTTAGATCAGGTTTGGACTCCGTGCGGCGGCTATCCCGGATACGATCCGGTAATGTAGCCCTGCAACGACCGAATGGTTTGCTCCTGGCCGGAGATCACGCATTTCACCAGGTCGCCAATGGAGACCATCCCCACGACAGTGTCATCCTGCAATACAGGAAGATGGCGAACATGGCGCTGGGTCATCAAGGCCATGCACGCATCCACGGTGTGCTGCGGACTCACGAAGACAACCGGGCTGGTCATGATCTGGTGGACCTTGGTCTCTTTGGAAAGGTGGCCCATCAGAACTCCCTTGCGCGCGTAGTCGCGTTCTGACAGGATGCCGACCAGCCGATGGTTGGAAAGCACCAGCAAGGCCCCAATATCGTACTCGGCCATCTTCTCGAGCGCTTCGTAGACTGTCTGCTCGGGGGCTATCGACAAAACCCGGCTTTCGCCTTTTTGCTTCAGCACCAATCCAATCGTGTCAGAGATGTTCATCAGACCCTCCTGCCCTGGGCAGTCACGTCCCGGTGTGTGCATTTCCATGCCGTGCGGCGTTTGCCGTCGCGGAAGAGCAGCGTATCTTGATCCACGCGGAAGGATCGTCTCAGCATCCAGGCCAAAAATCGCGTGCTCGCGCAGAATCGGGGAACCTTCCAGGGCGCAATCAAGCTCTTCCCGCTTCGGTACGTAGTCAATATAGCCCATTCGCACTGCGCCGGAACAGCACCAAGTGGATGGGACCTATCCGCGGATGCTGCGCGCAAGGGAATCATGATCTACAATTCCACCAACGAAAAATACATACCATTTGACCGGAGAACCTTCAGATGTCCGTGAAAAATCTTCGCTTCCTTCCCGCAGTGTTGTTGGCCGCCTCGCTCACCCTCAGCCTGCACGCAGCCAACAAGCCCAAGCCGGCCACACCCGCGCCAGCGGTTGCCGACCCTTACGCCGAGGTGCAGCCCGCCACAGAAACACTCGATCTGGCCATGTACCAGCGGATTCGCAACGAGGGGCTGAACCACTCACACGTGATGGAGTTTGCCTCCGCGCTGACGGACGGCATTGGGCCGCGCCTGACCGGCTCACCCAACTTAGCAAAGGCCAACGCGTGGACCCGCGACACGCTGACCAAAATTGGCCTGGAGAACGCGCACCTGGAGGACTGGGGCGAGTTCGGCATGGGCTGGCAGCAGTTGAACACCTGGGCGCGCATGGTCACGCCTGACACCGCGGTGCTGATTGTGCAGGCCACCCCGTGGTCTCCCTCGACCGCTGGCCCGGTAACCGGAGACGTGGTCTTCGTCAACCTCCAGACGGAAAAGGACTTCGATCAGTACAAAGGCAAGCTGGCCGGCAAAGTGGTATTGCTGGGCGCCATGCGCGAAGTTCCTCCGGTGGACAAGGCGCTCTTCGACCGCTACACAGAGAAGGATCTTGACGACGTCGCCGCGTACCCGGTGAATGCCGGCGCAGGCGGCATTCCCCCGGAGATTCAGGCACGGATGCGGGAACGCGCGGAACGGCAGAAAGTGATCGATAAAGTTGCCCAGTTTCTGGCCGACGAGAAGGTGGCCGCGGTCATCGAGCCCAGCCGCGACGGCCAGAACGGCGGCGGCTCCGGCGGCACACTCTTCGACGACAATGGCGCAACGCTGGGGAGTACGCCGTACCTCGCCGACAAGCGCGTGAAGATTCCCGTGGTGGTGGCGGCCATCGAGAGCTACGGACGGCTCTACCGGCTCACACAGGCTCACGCTCCGGTCAGCGTGGAGATCGACGTGGAAACCCGATTCACCGGCGACCACGAGCACGGCTTCAACACGATTGCCGAGATTCCCGGCACCGACCCCAAGCTCAAGGAGCAGGTGGTGATGGTGGGCGGGCACCTGGATAGCTGGATCGCCGGCACTGGCGCCACCGATAACGGCGCGGGAACCGTTGTGGCCATGGAAGTGATGCGCATCCTGAAGGCGCTGGACGTGAAGCCGCGGCGCACCATCCGCGTTGCCTTGTGGACCGGCGAGGAAGAGGGAATCTTCGGATCGAAGGGCTACTGCACCATCCACTTTGGCTCAGCCAAGCTCTCCACCGCGCCTGACCAGTTGCAATTGCCAGAGTATATGCGGCGGCCCGCGGGACCGCTGGAAGTGAAGCCGGAGCAGAAGCTCGTTTCCGCCTACTTCAACGTGGATTATGGCGCGGGCAAAGTGCGCGGCGTCTACACACAAGGCAACGCGGCCATCGCGCCCATCTTCGCCCAGTGGATTGCGCCGCTCAAAGACTTGGGCGTAACCACCATTACTAACCGCACCGCCGGAGGCACCGACCACCTCAGCTTTGATGCGGTGGGCATTCCGGGCTTTCAGTTCATTCAGGACGAGTTGGATTACGGCGCGCGCACACACCACTCGAACGAGGATGTCTACGAGCGGCTACAGCCAGCGGACCTGAAGCAGATCGCCACGGTCGAGGCCATCTTCGTTTACAACGCGGCGCAACGCGACCAGATGTTGCCGCGCAAGCCCCTGCCACAGCCCGACCTTGAAGAGAAGAAGCGCGCGCCTATCGAAGGCATCTTCCCCGGAGCGGTTCCGCCGGTGGCAACGGAGAAGAAGTAGCGCTATTCAGGAAAGTGCAGCCTCAGCAGCCCGCTCCGTGCAAACTGCGCACGGAGCGGGCTTTTTCTTGCTCCTTATCAATCCGGCGGTCTTCTGCCTCAAAATCCGCAACTTTCGAAGCTGGTGAGCGTTATCCATTGTATAGTCAATCGAGAGTGCCATGCTTTATGGCAATCTCTGCTTCGGGGTGCCTATGAAACGGGGCGTTGCCGCTCTTTTCGCCTTGCTTTGCGCTCTCTATGGAACGCAAGCCGCCGCGCTAACTCAGCGTGCCCTGCTCATCGGCATCAACACTTACCAGCCCGAAGGAACCCAGGCGCAACATCCCGCCGGCTGCATCTACGGCCGCTGTGAGTTGGGACGCTTCGAGAACCTGGACGGCGCGGTCAACGACGCGCAGGCCATGGCTGACCTGCTCACGAGTCCAAAATTCGCCTTTCCGGCGAACCATGTGGTTCTACTCACCAATCCAGCGCCGCCGACCCCCCGCCCTGGAGTTATCGTCTTGCCGGCCGCCGAGACCGATCGTGACGGCATTCTCGCCGCCATGCGGAAGTATCTTGTGGACCTGCCGGAACGAGGCGATACGGTTGTCTTTTATGACGCAAGCCACGGCTCCCTGCGCGTCAACAGCAAGGGAGACAAGCTTACCGTGCTGGTAAGCGGCAAGTATGTGCACGCCGACAGTACGCTGGTTCCCGCCGACGCCTACAAGGGCGGTTATGATGTGCGCGACCACGAGATGACCCGCATCTTCAACGCCGCCCTGGACAAGGGAATTCATCTCACGGTGATCTTCGACAGTTGCCACAGCGGCGGCATCAGCCGCGGCATTGGCCCGAGATACCGGGCGCGGACACTGGCTTTTGATTCGCGCGACATTGCCGAGACGCCCGACACGCTTTCCAGCGGGAAACGGAAGCCCGCGCCCACCGAACGCGAGGACAATCCGGCGCTGGTCTTCTCTGCCGCGCAACAGGACCAGACGGCCAAGGAGATGCCTCTCTCTGACAAAGCTGGTGAGCCGCATGGAGCCTTCACTGCCGCGTTGATCGAGGCGCTCGAAGCCCTGCCCGCTGCCACGCCGGCTTCCGTCCTTTATCAGCGTGTGAGGGCCGTGCTCGAAGGCGGCAGCGTCCCCGACCAGGAACCCGATCTCGACGCTATCCCGGCGCGACGCCGGCAACCGCTCTTCGGCGGCACAGCGGCGGACTCCGGCAAGACGCATGCCGCCGCGCTTAGGACCGACGACGACGGCAGCGTCTGGCTGGATATCGGCCGCGTCTCCGGCGTGGGCGTCGGCAGCGAATTTGTTTCAATCCTGCCGGACAGCAAGGGCCAGACGGTCAAACTTCGCGTCGCCCGTCTGGAAGGCATCGCGCGCTCCTTGGCCAACGTTGTCAGCCCGCCCGGCGCCACCATTGCTCCCGGCGACGTCTTTGAACTGGCGAAATGGGTCCCGGCGGAGTCAGCGCCGCTACTTGTCTGGCTCTGGCCCTCCAATCTCTCCGAGAACGACATCCTTGCCGCGGCTGCGCAGATCCATACCGCCGGAATTGCCCTGGTCTCCGATCCAGCCGAGGAGCCTTGGACCCATATCCTCTGCTGGGACGGCACAAACTGGACGCTGCAACAAGCTGGCGCGGCTTCGGCCACCATTCTTGGCGCGCATCTGACGGCCGATGCGCTGAAACAACATCTTCCCGCCGGCGCAAAGCTCTGGGCCAACCTTCCGCCATCACGGGAGTTAGCCGCGAAGCTGGCGCTGGGAGACCACAACAGCATTGTCCAGAGTGCGCCCGAACTTGCCGGAGCCCACTACGCTCTCACCGGCACGCTCACCGCGGATGGGCCTGCCTATGCCTGGTTCCACAAAAGCGAAGTTGCGGCCGGACCACCCGCATCGCTTCCGGCAGATCACAGTCCGGGCTGCTCCGCTACCTCGCAGTATCCGGTGCGCAGCGACTGGGTGGCGATGGCTGGCACCAGCAACCTCGACCAGGGAGGCGCGGCGCTGAATCACTTCGCCTCGCTGCTGGCCAAGGTTCACGGATGGCTCGAACTTGCCGATAGCCCCGCCGACGCATCTACAGCCAACTACTACACATTGGCTATGGTTCCCGCATCCGGCGGCGAAACACCACTAGACGCCGGACAACCCGTGCGCCAGGACGATCTGTTGAAACTGGCCCTGCACTCCGAGGAGCGCGTGATTGAGAAGCGCTGGGTCTACATCCTCGACATCGATTGCCACGGCAAAGGCACGCTGGTCTATCCGCTCGACTACGCCGAAAACCAGTTTCCCAGCACCGCCGGCAACGGCCGCCAGTTTGTACTGCCCGGCGCACCCGCTCTGCGCGTCGGCCCGCCTTACGGCGTAGACACATTCATTCTGCTCAGCACCGCGCAGCCGCTCTCCGATCCGTACGCGCTGAACTTTGAGGGCGTAGCCTCGCGTGGCGCACGGGGCATGGAATCGCCTTTGCAAAAGCTGCTGAATCACGCCAGCAGCGGAACCCGCGGCTCTTCCGGCGAGATACCCACGAACTGGGGCATCGAGCTGATGACAATGCACAGTATTCCCAAGGACACGGCCCAATAAGTCCGGTAGGCCGCGCCCAGGTCAATCAACCCGCTTGACGATGCCCACAATCTGTTGAAGGAGAATGACCATGTCCCTTTCCCGCCGTTGTTTTGTTGCCGATGCCTCAGCCCTCGGCCTGTTTACCGCTCTCCTGCCCGCACTTGCCGCCGCACAGAACGCCGGTCCGCAATCTCCCACGGAGGATACGCCTCACGACTCTTACGATTTCTGGAACGGTTTTTTCGACTCCGTCAACCCTTACAGCCATAACTATGGGAAGAAGTCGGCGTCGCGCGGACCCAAGGATCAGCTTCCCGATCCTGCCGCTGAAACGCAGTATCTCCACTACAGGCCGGACGCCAAGAAGCTGCGCTATGCCACCGACATCGGGAAAGAGGAGTTACTGGACCACGATGGCGACGTGGCCATCAGCATAGCTCTTTCGCAATATCGCCCCGGTGGCGGCGAAGCCGGAGTGCGCGCATCGCAGCTTCGCGTGGACACCACCCAGATACACCCTTACATGAACATCATCGCCCCACTCGCCTGGACAGCCATCGCATCGCTGACACCCGACAAGGCCGGCAAGGTATCGCTTGACCAACTCGGATTCAAGACGGTTCAGGCGACGCAGGGCACCAGCAAAATACTGCTGACGCGAGGCACGGGAAAGCTCGCAGTGAACGTATCGAAGGCTGCTTCCACCTCGATTTTTGTGAAGGCCCTGAATGTGATGATGCAAGGCGCCAAGATAGCAGTTCCTCTGGTCGCTCTGCCGGCCATCAGCGTGCCCGCGCTCAGCGCTTTTACCGAGGCACTGAGTTACTGGGAAGATCGCACCCGGTTCATTATGTCCGGTAATCTGACTACCGCCGTGGCCACGCAACAGGCAATCAGCGATCCTGACCGCGAAGACCGTTACATCGGCCTGCTCTCTGGCGACTATCTGATGCTTCCCCAGGTGCATACCGACGAGCTGGCCAAGGAGTTGCCGAATCTTGATTTGGTGCAGGGCTTTCTGGTGCGCAAGGACGCCGACCCGAATCTGCCTCTGCAAACCCGCGCGCAGAGTGCTGTCCCCGGCATTACGTATGCCTCCATGCGGGTCAGCGTGCAGCCACTCGACGCCTCGTCCGCGAGCAAGCCCGCGCCAGCCGCCGCCGAGAACGCTCCTTCAGAGGCCGCCAAGAGCAGTTCTAAGAAGGGAAAGAAGTGACAGCGGCGTTACGAATTCGAGTGATGGCGTGTTTCGGCATCGGGATGCTGGCGACGGCGGCCTGCGCGCAGAGCGGCCCGATCAAAGATCACATCGCTCAACACGAGCAGAAGCTGGCGGCAGCGCGCGACGCCAGAAACGCCCGGGACGAGGCGACAGAACTGAACGTTCTGGGCTTTCTGTATCGGCAGGCAGGTAAGATGCAAACCGCGCTGGAGCGCCTGAACCAGGCCTTGCCCATTGAGCGGAACGAGAACAACCAGGCCGCTCAGGCAATGACGCAGAACATCATGGGAAGGGTATACACAGACCTGGGCCAGGAGGACAAGGCGCTGGCGCTCTTCAACCAGGCGCTCGCCATCTGGCGCTCGCTGGGGATACGTCAAGCCCAAGCCTCCACGCTGAACTATATAGGCAAGGCTTATAACAACCTGGGGCAGCGGGAAGAGGCGATCAAGAACCTGAACGATGCGATGGTGATATGGCAAGACATCGATAACCGGCAGGGAACGGCGCTGATGATGAGCAACAGGGATCTGCTGCGCAACCTGAGCCAACTGAGGGCATTGAAAGAACTGAACGACGCGCTGCCACCAAGTTGGCGAGAGAAGAGTGGCCGCGCCGGCGAGGCGAGCACACTGGACGATCTCGGAAAGACTTACTCCGACATGGGCCAGGGAACGGAGGCGTTCAAGTATTTCAACCAGGCGCTGTCCATCTGGCGGGAAGTGGGAGAGCAGAGCGGCGAGGCGCTGACATTGAACAATATGGGCCGGATGTACGCGGACCTTGGGCAAAAGCAGAAGTCTCTGGAAGTCTTCAACCGGGCGCTTGCGACCTGGCGAGCGATTGGCAACCGGCAGGGCGAGGCAATGACGCTGAATAACATGGGCCGGCTGTACCGCGACCTCGGGCAGCATCAGACGGCGCTGGATTATTACAACCAGGCTCTGCCTATCTGGCGCGAAGTGGGCAGCCGCAGCGGGGAGGGGCTGGCTCTCAACGATATTGGCAGGGCCTATGCCGACATGGGTCAAGCGCGCAAGGCGCTGGAGTACTCCAACCAGGCATTGCCCATCTGGCGCGAGACTGGGAACCGGCGCGGCGAAGCGATGACGTTGAATAATATGGGGCGGGATTATTCCAATCTGGGAGAGGCGGACAAGGCGCTGGAGCTTGACAGTCAGGCGCTGCTGATCTGGCGCGAGGTACGGGACGGGCGCGGCGAAGCACTGGCAATGATGTCCATCGGCTGGGCATACTCGGAGCGGAAAGAGACGGCGAATGCGCTGGCGAGCGAGCTGGCGGCATTATCTTTGGCAAGGGCCGTGGGTGATCCGGGGATACAAGGCGGAATTGAAACCACGCTGATGATCGGATTCCGCGATCAGCAGCGCCCCGAAGAAGCGATCTTCTTCGGAATGGAGGCGGTGAACGCTTACGAGCAGATCCGCAAGAACATCTCGGGAATGGATAAGGATCTACAGGCTGGATTTGCGCAATCGAAGTCGGCAACTTATCGTGTGCTGGCGGAGTTGCTGGTGCAAGCCGGGCGGCTCGGCGAAGCTGAAGAGATTCTCGACCTTCTCAAGGAACAGGAGTTGAAAGACATTGTGCGCGGCGCCGCTCCCGATGCCGCTGCCAAAGCTGCGCCACTCAAACTCACCGCCGCTCAGCAGAAGGCGCAGAGCGAGACGGCAGAGCTGGAGAAGATGGCGCTGGCTTTTGAAGATCTCAGTGTCGATTCTGCCGGCTTGCAAGCCAAAGCTTCGCGCACTGCCGAGGAAGACGTTCGACTAAAGAAATTGAACGCAAGCATGGAGCAAGAGAACAAGGCGATATTTGCCTTCTTCGTCAGCACGATCTATCCGGAACTGGAGCGGAAATCCCCCGCCGATCAAGCAAGCAGCACTTCAAAAGTTGATCACTCCGCGCAGAGTTATCTGCAAAACACGCTTGCAAAACTTGGACTGCGGGTGCTGGGCATCCGTTTGTTGCTGGGGGAGAATCATGTCTATGAAATCGTGGTCACGGCCAACGCGCGAAAGAAGTTTGAGCTGAAAACCACGCCGGCTGAGTTGCGCGCAAAGGTGTTTGAGGCGCTGAAAATTCTCGGTTCGCATAACTCCGATCCCAGGCCGCAACTGGCCCAGTTATACGCCATGATCGCTGCTCCTCTGGAAAATGAGCTGAAGGCCCTGGAAGCGCCCGCTGACGCGCAGGGCCGCGTCCCCACGCTGCTCTGGTCTTTGGATGATGCCTTGCGTTATCTGCCGATGGCCGCGCTCTATGATGGCCGGCATTACATGGTGGAGCGCTTCAACAACGTCCTCTTCACGCCGGAGAGTTATGGCCACATGACGGATTCCCCGCTGATGAACGGGAGCGCGCCCAGCGTGCTGGCGATGGGTTTGTCCCGGAGTTATGGCGGCCTGCCCGCGCTGCCTGGCGTGATGCCGGAGTTAGACGCCGTGGTTCACGACCCCGCCGTGCCTGAATCGCATGGCCCGATGGAGGGCAAACTGCTGCCCAATGACCAGTTCACGCTGGCCGCGTTGAAGTCAGAACTGGGCACCGGCAAGAACGTTCCCGTGGTGCATATTGCCAGCCATTTTGTGGTCGAAACGGGCAGCGGCGATGAACCGTTCCTGATGCTCGGCGGAGAAGACACCGGAGATGCGAAGGGGTATGCGTGGAATCTCTCTGAGATGGAAAACTCCGCTGTAGTCTTTCACGGCACACGGCTTCTCACCCTCTCGGCTTGCAGTACAGCGAAAGACTACACATCCAGAAACGGCCTGGAGATGGACAGCCTGGGAATGATCGCCCAGCAGAAGGATGCCGAGGCCGTGCTGGCCACACTTTGGGACGTGAACGATGCCAGTACAAGCCGACTCATGAGCGACTTCTACGCGAGATGGGTGAAGCATCCCGCCGACGGCAAAGCGGAGGCATTGCGTCAGGCGCAGATTGCACTTCTGCGGGGACCTGCCGCGGCTCCGGGAGGTGGAAGCGATCGTGGTTTTCAAGCTGTGCCGGAGCCGGCCTCCGCGGCGCATGAGGACGGTTATTCTCATCCGTTTTACTGGGCCCCGTTTGTCCTGATCGGTAACTACCAGTAGTTACAGGGCAAACCTACTCGACAGTGACCGACTTAGCCAGGTTCCTGGGCTGATCCACGTCGCAGCCGCGGCGGACGGCGATGTAATAAGCCAGTAACTGCAACGGCACAATCTCGATGAGTGGCGCCAGTAACTCGGGAGCCGGGGGGATAGGTATGACTTGCTCCACCAGGCTGCCGATGGTTGTGTCGCCTTCAGTGGCCACGGCGATCACGCGGCCTGAGCGGGCGGTTACTTCCTGAATGTTGGAGAGCGTCTTCTCGTAGCGCAGCTTGGAGGCGGGATCGGATTCGTCGCGCGTGGCCAGCACCACGACGGGCAGCGTTTCGTCAATCAAAGCATTGGGCCCGTGCTTCATCTCGCCGGCGGGATAGCCCTCGGCGTGAATGTAAGAGATTTCCTTGAGCTTGAGCGCGCCTTCCAGAGCGATGGGAAAGTGGACGCCGCGGCCAAGGTAGAGAAAGTCGCGCGCAGTCGAAAAATCCTTGGCAAGCTGCTCGCACTGCGGGGAACAGGAGCGCAGTGCTTCTTCAATTTTCAAGGGGATGCGGCTGAGTTCTTCAATCAGCGCCACTGACTGGGCCTGATCGAGCTGTCCGCGGAGCTGACCCAGCTTGATCGCCAGCAAGAACAACGCGGTAAGCTGCGCGGTGAAGGCTTTCGTCGAGGCAACGCCAATCTCCGGCCCCGCGTGAGTGTAGATGGCGCCGTGGGCTTCGCGAGCCACCATGGCGTCCACCACGTTGCAGATGGCCACGGTCTTCGAGCCCAGCGACTTCATCTCGCGCTGGGCGGCCAGCGTGTCGGCCGTCTCGCCGGACTGAGTGATGAGCAGGCCAAGCGCATTGGCGTCGGGAATCGGGTTGCGGTAGCGGTATTCGCTGGCGTAGTCCACGTCCACCGGCAGCCGCGCCAGCCGCTCGATCATGTACTTGCCGGTGAGCGCCGCGTGCCAACTGGTGCCGCAGGCGGCAATGTTGATGCTTGCCGCGCGGGCCAGCTCCTCGTCGGCAATCTTCATCTCGCCCAGAAAGACCTTGCCTGAATCCAGCGAAACGCGGCCCAGCGTGGTGTCACGAACGGCTTGCGGCTGCTCCCAAATTTCCTTGAGCATGAAGTGCTTGTAGCCGCCCTTTTCCGCTTGAATCGGATCCCACAGAATGTGGGTGAGATTGCGCTGAATGGGGTTGCCTTCAAAGTCGGTCAGCTCTACGCCTGCCAGGGTGAGGATGGCCATGTCGCCGTCGGCCAGGAAGTAGATGTTGCGCGTGTGGTGCAGAATGCCGGGCACATCGGAGGCGACAAACGATTCGCCCTCGCCCACGCCGATAATCACCGGCGGACCGAAGCGCGCAACCACAATCTTGTCCGGCTCGGCAGCCGACAGCACGCCCAGCGCAAAGGCTCCGGTGAGCCGCTT